>ENA-OREC01001801-OREC01001801.1-marine-metagenome-genome-assembly--contig:-NODE-1801-length-11268-cov-14.008578_pt1 | contig 11268 bp, 8 predicted proteins | sample MGYA00248626_ERZ508543 | MGnify/ENA primary metagenome ERZ508543 (study PRJEB26211, sample SAMN05518279) | marine metagenome | isolation source: Puget Sound, Washington, USA | host: Bankia setacea... | reverse complement strand
ATGATATTTACGTACAATGTATGAGTGTCATGTTCAGAAAGAGAGTGAACCGGGTTGCAATGATGTTGTGTAGTTGGTGTTTGACATGAAAGCTAAAACAGTAACACTGTCGTCTACAAAAATGCTGACTATCACAGACAAGCTGACAGTCAACAATGGCAGAGGTGGATGATTTTCCAGGGAATGAAACTGGTCCAAGTATAAGTAACTACATGATACGCATACAACTGTGTTGCTTTTAACGTTAGTCTCAGGGTGAACAGTTATGACATGAACAATATAACAAACTTACAAGTGAATAACCCCTTCACAGAGATGTGGGAACAGGAATGAAGTTTGGTGGCATTTGATAACTATACGAGTTTTAGCATACGTAGGAACATCATGACTTGGCGTCGTTAGTCAGTATCGAATAGTTGACATGTCCTTAGACTATAGTGAGTACAACTAAGTAACATGTCATATTAACAAATACATGTTGTATCGAATATTTCTGAATATCCTTTCGGAACCGTTTCTAAGATTAGTTTTATGCAAACACTTTGATCTTTAGTGTGAGGTATGTTAAGAACGAGATTAAGTATAAGGACTAATAACAATGTGGACAACTAGGAAGTATGTGGGGTCGTCGACTTAATGCTAGTCAGTCTCCCTCCATACTTCCAGGAACAATTCAGGTGTCAAATGTTAATTGCTCCCACATTTTGGTAAGTAATAGTTGGTTCAAAGTTGATGTCTAATGAAACAACTGTATCACAAGACACGTGTGCATCACTCGGGTGGCTTTTTTCATAGTGTATACATGAAGTCACGTACACATAATACGTGTATAAGAAAGCAAGGTGTTCTGGCTGTATGTGTATGTATTATGTTCTGGTGAAATATTGACTAGTGGTATGTTTTGGTGGTATGTTCTAGTGATATGCTCTAGTGATAAGTGTGTTCCAATGGAATGTTTTGTTACGTTCATTAAAACTATATATCAGTAAGGAGCAAGCCTGGATTGTGTAAAATATTTATTTTTATTGCAGTTCTAAGTTGACATTTCCAATCCTGTGACTGGTATATAAACATTTACACTTCAGTAGACTATAAGCCATTGCAAACACACACAAACACTTAGATATTATTCAGTATACAGGTCAATGACATATGACACAAGTACATAAAAGCACAAACACTCTTGCATTATACATGAAAAATAACAATAATAATTACATGTAAAAGAGAACGGGGAACGAAAAATAATGAAGAAGAGTTTTGTGTCGAAACATCTGTCCACTTGAAGACAGTAAACATAACATAAAAAACATGAAACTCATAACTTAACAGTTTTGAAATAAAAATATCTACATGTGGTAAATACAAGTTAGGTGATAAAAATCAGAGAGAAACAAATGTTTATATGAAAAAATGGAGACAATATTGACTATGGTGGATTGGACTTAACTGTCACAGAGCATTGAAAGGACATAGCATGGTTTATTTAATGGATCATATACTACCTATCATAAAATGATTACACCTGTGACAGTTAAGGATTATAATTCAGGTTAACTGCACAAGGTTTATCTTATTGATTATAGTGACTGTTATTATGAAAGGCATGCACCTGTGACAGTTAAGTATTATTGTTATGGTTTACTGCACAAGGTTTATCTAATGCTTTGTATGATGTGCAAATATTTCGAAAAATTAACACCAGTGACAGTTCAAAATAATCATATAAAAGTAGATGACTTTCTCGAAATATTAAGTTTTGCCAGTGAAATATGCTTCAGTTATGACAAAATTCCCAAAATGAAATTATTTCAAAAAGCTGGTGTTTGGACCCTGACTTAATACTTAATTGCCTTACTCATCCAGTTCATTGATTATTTGTTAACACTGATATCATGTGACCTGTCAACTATTTCAAGTCTCAGATTGTTCACAAACATCTGAAAAGGACTCTTCTGAAAAGTCCAGAGTCACTGCTGTGAATTGTTATCTTTATTTCTGTTAATCACTTAGTGAGACATAACGTAAGGAAGTGGTTATAACAAAGAACAATCTAACAATCTAGTGCTATCTAATTAACATTATGCACATTTTATTTAGGAGATCGTAACATTCAAGGATCAATTTTCTTGTAAGTATGTGAACGGATACATACACTTTTACTCTTTGCATTATCTGTTGTCTTGTACAATAAAAACCAACTATAACATTATCAAACTGTACTACATGTGGTATAACATAACCAAACTTTATAAATGTGGTGTCTAACAGCATAATTAACTGTATCACGTGTGGTAAATTAAAGTATAACTAAACTGATGTGCAGTAAGTGAACAACATCTTTAAAGTAACTATGTTCATACACTTCACATACCTTTAATTTAATACATAGTATCAGTAACACATCACGTGTTTCTTGTGCAAGGTGCCTGACGAAAGTTAATCAAAACACTGCATGTTACAGTTTTCAACGATTCAATGCTTCACTCACACTGTCTTTACGTGAAGTGAAACATGAACATGTTTAAACAGCTTTACATTCAGACTTCGTATCATGTGATTATACTAAACTGTCACAGACGCATTATAATTACACAATACATAGTGCATACATGAGCTATTTAGTGACAATTGTCTTGTAGTCTAGCCTGCTGTGACGGTTCAATAACAACTAGCAATAAGCAGAGATCAAGCTAGCCTCAAACAATAGGGAGACATTGTTTGTAAGTTTTGTTAAGAAGATTTAAGAAAGAGTTTTGGCAAGCAGGCTCTTTCATCTATACTTAACTAACCTCTCCCTTTCTCTTATCTTACAATAGAGTCAAGTCAGGCCAATGAGGGAAACTATTTCTTTCAAGTCACCCTATTACTTGAGCTCTGGATAAGTGCTTTGATCAGAGTCCAGTTTTATAGCTCTGTCACAGTTCAAAGATAAATCCATCATTAACCCAAGCTTAAACAGAGATCTTAACTTGTACAGCATTCTAGAGCCTTTGTACAAGGAAATTTTAAATAATGATAATCTGAAAAGTTCAAGTTGAACTGAAATCAAAAACGAAACAAAAATATTACAGCCAGATTTACTCATCTCATTCACATTTAACTTGTTGACAGGTAATCACAAACAGCATTATAAATCTTTATCACAAACTGGATAGTAACCATTTAGTCAACATAATTTTTTCTGGCATTTTTATATAGTCACAAAGCAGCTTTAGATTTTAATAATACTCATTCTGATACGAAATTACTGCAGAAGACATATAACAATTATAAAAAAACACGGTCATTTACCTTAAAGACAGCTTTTATCACAACATTGAGAGAAGATATTTGAATGTTTCAGTGACCAAACTGGTATTTATCTCTTATTAGACTGGGACAATAGCTACATTTATAGAAATAACATGTAAGATGTAGATCTAGCACTTATAATGGAAACTTTCTCATGTTGGGTATGGTGAGACACTTCAGGGGAAGCACTATAAGAGCCTGTAAGTATTCACCTCTAGGGGACAGAATAAGACATATTAACTTGGTTTATTATCAGGTACACTGTCATATAGCTAATACACCAACAATGGTCCATTTCCACTTTTGATTTTGTTATTTGACATTGAAATTAAAAACACGATCCGAAAACTTCCTCAGACGTTTTAGGAAAAGTAGGAACAAACAAGAGCACAGCTATAATACGCCTAAAGACCCGTACTTTCAAACAAGCCTCAAAGCTAAATAAAAAATGAGTGAAAATTAAAAATAACAAAAAAACAGTTTACATATGTTTGAGGAAAAAGCCTTATTACTATTAGTCAACCTGTGACATATATTAACTATACAAATCAGTGAGAACACATACAAGTAGAAGAATCAACAGAGTAAAACCTGAATTAAATTAAAAAACAAAATTGTCATAGAGCAACATAACATAATAACATTGGAGATAAATGTTTCTTAACCTTCAAGTGTTAACATAATTGTTGTTAACCACTTTGGTGAGAGGAAAACAAACATAATAAGACAAAAGAAACGAAGGGGGACCAAATTTACATGTGAGGATGATACGATTATATGGGATATTTACTGTGATACACAAAAGCAATATTTACAATGGCTATGTTGCTATCAAAGATAAGAAGACATTGTTATTGCTTTGAAAAGGTGATGAAATTTACATGCAACAGTCACAAGCTTTCTTACACGCGCATGTGATGTTTACGTTAGACTAGAATACAAATTTTGTAAGAGCCATATTAAGCTGAATGGCAGTCTCTCTCTAAAATTACTCACAGAGCATAATGTTAAACAGTAAACTGGAAATAGGGGGTTTCACTTGGAATGACAGATTGGAATTATGTATTAGTAACTGTTTAGTTTTCCGAATGTGTCACAGTTTTAAATCTAAGGCTACGGAAAAAAAGTGAGAAAAAAAACAAAATGCTGTGAGGGAGTTGATTCGAAAAGCATTTGTTACAGTGTACATGATTTCTCAGATTATGGAATTCGGGAGTTGAAAGCGTAAGAGTTCTAAGTGCTACTGAATTCAGAAGCAGATAGAACCATTTTCGCATCTACCTCGCGTATTGTACAATATAATTCATGCAAAAGTCTTATCCAATAGGAGTACTCCAAAAATTGAATATAAAAGCCGAGCATGCAATGCAATCAAAGTATCCTTTTATTTACAGGTACATAGTGTATAGAGCCATAGCTTGTCTAAGTGTAGTACATGCAGTTGTGAACTAATTCAACATTTACATAACCAGGTGTACTTAGGTTCATAGTCAGTTACACATGAATTTACTGTGAAAGATTTATATTTTTGTGCAGATCCAGTCTAGTTAGAAACATAAACTGTCTTTTCAAACACTTGATGTGATCTTAATAAATGTGCCATCAGTCTAATCTTTGTAAGTTCACTGGTGTTTCAAAACTAACTTCAAGCACGAAAGTTCCACATGTCTAATTGCCATGACAAGTGGTTTTGGAAACCTGACAAGTAAATGTTTTGTAATCTTTGTATCAAGTCTTGCTTTTACCATACTCTATGATGAGTAGGACAGAAGTTTTGAACATGTTCATGCTTTGTAAGCACTCTTGTCTTGTTGCCACTACGAACATTGTTCAATTTTGTCTGGCAAACATTAATAATTCATATTACTTAAGTAAAGTTCTCAACTTTTAAGACTTAACAACAGAATTATACACTGTAAAACAATAGATTTTCACTGAAATATGATACCCTGTGTTTATGGACGAAACTTGGGGAAAAGTCATTTCTGATATTCCTTAAGGAGACTTTTCTTCTATATCTCTATAAAATAAGTCTATACAATTTAAATTCCTGCTTATTTTAGATATTTCTGCTCATTCAAGTACACATTTACTTTATCATCCTTAACGCCTATCAATAATTCAATTGTGCGATTTATCACTTTTCCCTTCATCTACTTTGCCTACATGATGATGTATCTATTGTAAAAAAATACAGATATGTTGTGTAAAACTCCATCATATCTTTGTAAGGCTGGTATAGTGTAGACTTTGAACTTTAGCACACATTTCTGTTATCACATATTTATATTGCTGGGACTCTTCTTGTATTACAATAAACATTACTGTAAAGTCAAGGGTTGAACGACACCATTTCACCCAAATTCATAAAACAATGTCAGCTTTGTCCTAGTTTTATCATATAATTGGTACACAGCCAAACACAAGTCTATTATCAGGGACATTTGTCAAAATACATGTATTGCACCCAAACAATATCATATATCTCTCCCTATGTCATATAGAAGGATTTTCCATTCTGTAACTTAAAATTTATATTTGTAATTTTAATCGGGAGTTTTCCATTTTAATTACTTAACTAGTTCACTAAAGATCTTATTTCAAACTATTGGTAACTGGAGAGTAGGTATTTCCCTTACAGAAGTAGAGTCGAATTACCGAACATTAGTAACTATGGTACCTCCTCCCAGTCAGATATCAACTCATTAAATTCCCCTTCTGTTAGCTAACAATATTGCCTGCTGTCCGAGACCTGCCCTATACAACAACAGACATTTCATTTGTGAGTCACTCTTTAAACCTTTAAACAAATGACCCTTGAAACTATGTAGGTTCATGTATTAGATCTAGTTCAAATGATATGAAAATGTAACATGATATTGACTTGATTTGGTTACAGTGTAAAAGATAGTCACCTTGACATCCGAAACTAAAGATCCTGGTACAAACCCTGACAAAATTCCAAAGTTTACTGATCTAACATTAGCTGTAGATTCCGTAACGCGTTAGTATGTATTTATATGGGACAGTCCTAACTCGAAAACTCCCACATAAACTTTTTGAAATGTTCAATGACCAGATGATTGTTCTACACTATAAAATAAATTAAATGAATGAAGGAACCATTTACTGTAGCCAATTTAGTTTGTAATATGGTTGATGAACTGTGGAGTTTGGTTTCCTTAAAGTCACAAATGTATGCCTTATTAGTTGCAAAACTTGAAGTTAACTTGTATTGGGAGAACCGGTCTCTGATGAAAAAACTGATAGGTCTTATTAGAGACATTTTCTTGACTCAATTAATTGGAGTGCTCTTAATAGCGAAACTTTAATGTACAAGGGTAGTAGTTTCATTTACACCTTTAAGTATCAATAACAAATCAAATAAGGTGTCTCTATGTCTTCAAACGAATGGTCAATACAAATGTATATGTGCCGATTGAGTTAACAATTGATACCCAGTTGAAATTACAGCAAGTTTTTGATATGAGACAAATTATCCAAATTCAGATTTCTACTAACAAATTAAAAGTCCACTTAGGAAATACTTCAGACTCTACCTTGTAAAAACACAATTGGACAACATAATACTTTCAGGACGTTGTAGGTGCGTTCATTATCGATCTTTGCTGGTCAGTTTGTCAATCAAATCCTGCAGAGGAGCCAACTCTCGTCGCTCTATTAGATTAAACTCCTGCACAAAGTAGATGAAATGTTTGAAGGATGTGTTGAGATGTGCCTCCTCACTAAGCTGCATTACCTCCTTGAAATGCTGGTGATATATGTGCGCATACACACGAAACAAACGCTTCAATATTGTTTTAGCACTGTTTAGAAAATTCCTTGGAAATGGCACTCCTGCAAAAAAGTATACAAATTTACTTGGCTACATGTATATGTATTTAACTTCAGACACTAATTCTATGAATGAAAGATTACATATGTTCTACCAACATTACTGTCCAATCAAAAGGTGCACAATGATTGGATTCAAGTTATGTGTCAATTGTTTATTACTCTTCCTTTTCAAAGCATGTATACAGAGAAGCAGGAAGTTTGATAGAGACCTAATTAGTTCTTAATAATGTTATAAAAACAATTAATAAAATGTAACATCAGTTTGTAGTTAATATTGTAAGCTTGGAGAAGGGTCTTGTCACCAAAACGTTTGTGTTAAAGAAAGTATAGTATAAGTGCTATTGTTTGTGTTTATCAAGTATCTTATGAAACTCTTGAGCTCTCTCACCTATTTTGGATGGGAACAACGTTTCATCATCTAACTGGTCTTGGACCCACGACATGAGGAAATCTATATACTTAGGGGCTGAACACTTGATTGGTTTCTTCACGGTCATTCCATCTGCCCAATGGTACTCGTACTTTGGACCCGCTGACATCACTGGACATGTGTCCTCTGTGCAGAACTCAGTGATTGTGCCGTACAACATGTTGATTTGATTGAAGAAATCTACAGCTGAAATAAACACAAGAAACTGTTTGCACACTCAAACATTTGCATCAGTCATTCTGTCCATACAATGGTGATTAGTAAAACAATCTTCAAAGTGTCAGGTGTTTTTTTAGTTTTATTGAGTGTAAACTTTTAAAATTGTTTAAGTCAATATTAACCAGTGTCAGTGAATTGTAGCATATTCTGTATAAAATTGTTATAAGACGGCTGCAGTACTAAGAACTATTTGTTAAACAATCATACCACAATACAGCTGATACTGAGGATAAAGGGTATGACGAAAAAGTAAATGTTTCTTGCTAATAAGTACATGAAGATTTGCATATGTGAAATCAAACGTAACATTTTATTGTATGACAGTACAAATGATATGCAAGTTACTTAATAGTACAGACTACAAAATGTAGTAAAAACAGATTTGAAAATAAATGGAATGAACAAATCACTGAATCAAATCTGAACTTTAAATAAACAGGAACAATGCGTTTAAACTGGTTCTCTGACTGCCTGTTTACACTACATTTTATATTTATAACATATCTGTTACATGGTCTTGCTAGGCATCCATCATTGAAAACAAACAACATACATGTCAAACTGGCTGCCTAAGTGCTACTTGAACTCTGATCTCAGTGATTCACTTTGGTTTATCCACCACTTAAGTAGCTATGGATACACTACTTGAGAAATGAATGACAACCATAATCCCTGGGTTTCAGCCGCCATCTTAACATATAAACAATAAGTAAACTTAGGCATTTATAATTTTTATTGGCTGGGCTGGATAGCAGTTACTGAGTAGCAATATTCTTTGGTTGCTAACTTATTCCAACACTGACAGGCCTAATTGTAGTTGAACATTGTATCATGTTTTACAGTCCACACAATTGCGGGGGACAGCAAGCGAACGGTCACGGTGTTCGTCCGCTAAGCCCTCCGCGAGACGGACAGCAGGGGGGCAGACGCAGTGACAGATTATTGTATGGTTGCATATATAAGACGCACTCTTTCCCCATAATGTTAGTCTCAATTTCAATGTGTGTCTTGGGTCTTCTCCATGATACTGAAACATAGAACCCTATATTCCAAGTCTAAAATGTCTTTAAATCAAGAGAAATTGCTCACGAACGACGTCGATATGTCCACTATCTTGTTTATTATGTAATGACGAAATTATTTCTAGGGGAAGTAACTTCCTACGTATTGTATTGCAGGTTATAAAATAACAGTTGAAAAAATAGTGTTTAATACTTTTTTGATTAATGATTAATATTTGCGTACAAAACATGATTGAATTGTCCGTTTATTTGTTTGCCCATACAACCCTAAATGGTCAATAGACGATGCTCCCGACAAATACATCAAGGGGACGCTGTCTATTGTTCGTCAGTAAACACGTGTCAGTTAGTCTATCTATTGTTTGTCAATAAACGAAGTGCCAGTTGGTCTTGTGTTCGTCAGTTTATAATAGACATGTTGTTCCCACCTTCGCAATTTGTCAAATTTCATCACTACACTGTTGGGCCGCATGTAACTCGCTAGACTGGGTTACATGTTTTCCTCTCCACTTCACACTTCAAGCGAAGTACATTGTATATCGAGAATCACGGACCCATCAAGTTGTTTACACACATATACATTATGGCGTCCACGGTGAAATGTACATAGGTATCGACAGTTGTTTGATTGATTTGTCACTTTGTTGCATTATTTGTTCTTAAATAAAAAAAGAATAGGGTTTTGGTTGCCAAACCAGAACTACTGATATCTTGTCACCCTGACGAGTGGCAGTCCGCTGACTTGAGAATCGCCCAAATGAGCGGACAATTTAGCTGGTCGCGGCTGTCCGTGCTCATGAAAATTCGCGCGGCCAGGGGGACTTTGTAAAATCCCCGCTGTGTGGACTGTACTTGTGATATCGGTGGGTTATGTTTTCTGCAGAATTCCATAATTCGGGTAAACAAATATAAAGTAAACCAGTGCTGACTGCTAATAATGATATATCATGTTTTGAACTTAACTTGACGTATATATGTATTAATTAAAGTGTTTTTTCAAAGACTTGCAAGAAAAGAGATTAAATGCCAATGACATTCTTTAAACCTCTAACAAGTTCATAAAAAAAATCATGACAGTACTGCAAAATTGTATCCCTTTCTCCACCACAAATTGAGGAAACACTTACTGTTTACGGCAACCCATTCGTTAAGATCTTCACCTTCAGGCAGTGCCACAGCCAGCCGGAGATTACCACTACCCAGCGTTACAGCTGCATGTTGCATCAACTCGTATCCATGACTACCCTCTGGAATATTTTTCTTTGGTTTGAATGTTTTAGAATTGCTCTTGCTACTGAAATAAAATTGAGTATTGGCATATTAAGACTGACAGCAAATAAATCTAACAAATTACAAAGTTAAAAATAAGTAAAAATGTCTTATTGTTGGAGACGGATCGTGTCAACCTATTTGTTAATTTTAGTATACTGTGTAAATATGATTCATCCAAGGTCCATATTGATTGGACTTGGACCCGAATTAGGTGAACCTAGAATGTAACAGTATAGGCGAATAACCAATTGCTAATGTCAAAGAAAGTTGTGTAATTTTACAATGTTTTCATAAATTTATTTTGACATTTGTTGGATCCTAAAAAATATATAAAATAATTTCCTGTGTAGTTGTTGATGAGAATTTCATCTGTACCAAGCATAATATATAGACTGTGATAGTAGATATATCAGAAATGGAAATGTTTTCTTATAAAAAAAATGAAAATAACTTAGAATCTACTCTAGTGGTTCAACGCAAGAGAGACATATCATTGTATTTAAATGACAACAATCCTAGTAACAAGAGAACATATTCACCATAAATGCCTTGCATTTTGAAAGCTCTCTTTATGCCGATATATTTACTTATTGTCAAAACGAGTTCTTGGTAAAGTTGTAAGTTTGGGAAAAACTGATAACGAAGTGAAAAAATAGATAACAAAAGTGAAATTCGTCATCGACGATACCGTACATTTAAGATGTTATCGGTAAACAAACATCTAAATTAAGTTTCTACATGGGCATGAAGGAGAATGCTTGAAAGCTAAATAGTTAATCATTAAAGAATAGCTATCAAAATTCAAATCCTAAACGTTCATTGTTAGTGAATATACACGGAAGTATTTTGATGACTAATAGTCTATGTAAACATTGTACTTACAAGAGAAAACTCATCTTCTTATCCAAATTACCGTATTTTCACTTTCTTAAATACAAGCATGTGATATTTCGTATTAATCCGTAGCTACACTAAGAACATGAACGCGGATGTTCACGGATTTCTAATGTTTACAATGTTTAACAACCTAAAAATGGCGGATGACAGTTCACAGGAAGTGAAACTTCACGTCTATTATTCGGCTCTAAGTGAAGCCCGATATCGGTTAGTTACAGCTGCATATTTGTTGAAAATGAAAAGATAGCATAGCATAGCATAGCATAGCATAGCATA
>ENA-OREC01001800-OREC01001800.1-marine-metagenome-genome-assembly--contig:-NODE-1800-length-11268-cov-14.772585_pt1 | contig 11268 bp, 5 predicted proteins | sample MGYA00248626_ERZ508543 | MGnify/ENA primary metagenome ERZ508543 (study PRJEB26211, sample SAMN05518279) | marine metagenome | isolation source: Puget Sound, Washington, USA | host: Bankia setacea... | reverse complement strand
GAGACCAGAGTTACCCTGCAGTCAGAGACCAGAGTTACCCTGCAGTCAGAGACCAGAGTTACCCTGCAGTCAGAGACCAGAGTTACCCTGCAGTCAGAGACCAGAGTTTATAGTCGTCTACAAACTTAAGGTTAATAAAAACAGATACACAAGGAGAAAACCATGCTTATTTTACATATCGTTAATAAATCACAGTGCTCTTTTGGCAGCTGTCACAAAAGGAAGTTGTATGGTTACTATGGTAACTATGATCTCACACAGTGTAGCGGTTAAGGACCTATGCAATAAAGGCACAGTTACTTGCTCTAAACACCTCGAATGTGTAAATTTATACACACAAATACTGACAGATGTAGGCTTACTAATCAATCGATGAGTTCTACTCAGAGTTACTCAACTTTGGATACTTTATCATCAAGTTATTCATTATTTTATATTTTAAAGCTGAACATACTGAATACTGTAAAAGGAATACCATTAGTGAGGAATAATTAACTCCTTTTTTAAAATTAGGAATGAAAGGATTGGTATGGCTGACTGTCAGTATTTGTGTGTAAGGACATAGGTCTATGTGCAAGAACTAAACAAATGTCATTCAAAATATAAACACTACTACAACCTGTAGCTCCAAATGTTTCATTGCGATCATGAATTAGTAAGCACATATGTTGCACATACGCTGGAAATTAGAGTAATAATTGTTTCATTATATGGTGAACGTTCGAGTATATGGTTGTGACCAAACACTAAACACATTTATTATACGGTACGCTACTCATTCAAGTAACATCAATATAACCAACATAATATGGGGTAGATTGTAGTGTAATGGAAATTCTGTAAAAATACATTGCACTGTTGCCTTGTAGACTATAAGAAGTTAATACCAGAGCTTTATCTAACATGAAACTTATCATATAAATGTTTCCATCAACTTATGAATTCGCTATTAATATTGTTCAGTCAATTAATGAATTCGCTATTAATATTGTTCAGTCAACTTAGGAATTTGTTATAGTGTTCTGCAAAGAAAATATCCAATGATATGCACTTAGCCTGAAGATTTGGAGCTTGTTTTGTATTATGATTACTGATGTTTTAACATGAAAGCCATTTCAACATCCATAGCTCATCCTTCATACATACACTTGCTGTTATTTGTACGTCGAAAGCAAAGAAATGGTGCAGCAAAAACAACAAAAAAACTGTTCAATGCAGCAAGTGACCTTGACAAAATGTTAAAAAACACTATCCAAATATCATGTTCGTAATACATGCTTTGTACACAACATATGGAAAGATTCAAATCAACGGTGCAGTAGTATATGCTGAAGCAGGTAAAGATTTATTTGTCCACGTCAAAAACGAAACTCTCCTCTCTCAAAACAAACAATGTTGTAAATTATGTGAAAATGACCAACTGTAATGAAGAATGGATCGACACGTGTGAAACTAGGACATCAGCTGCAACACATTCCTATCTCTTTGTTGATTGTGTGAGTAAATAACGTGTTAAAACTACGCTACATAAAGATCCACACAGCCAATGGCATTCATATAAATGGCATCATTATAAGCATGGATTAGCCAATCAAGTTGTTGTACCTCAAACTGGGTTGTGTAAGTTCAATGTCACATAGTTTTAATAGATAGCATACTCTGTATAGAAAGCTGTACACTTTTATGTGTTTTAAAAAGTGACAAAGCTAAATGAAAATCTTGGTATATTCTTTTTGACAGGAAAGATAACACAACTTGCCATGTTGTATGATGCCATTGCTGTGGGATAAACAACAATCATACAGAACTCTACAGCAGACGCACTTGAGTATCTCCGAAATGCTAACTCTCATCGTATCCAGGAACGTAAATACTTGCTTCAACATTGACTCTAACAAGTGTAAATGTCTCCACAATGTAACACAAAGACAACACAAACAAAGACAGAGGACAAAACAATACTTTCAGACTGATGAATGTCATGTAAAGACCTGTGTTTAAGTAAATTTACCGTACTTTTGTTAGTCCCTAGCAATCAGTCTAGCTAATATTTATGTATAATTTTCCTTTTTCTAGACTTTCTTACTACATGTAGTATATAGAGCAGTCTAATACTGAGTTGCAAATACTAATATAGAACACTCAAGACTTTGTTGTCAAGACTACTAGAAAGCACTGATGGACTTTGGTGTCAAGAGTAAAAAGTAACCCTCAGATTGTGTTGCAAATTATGAAGTACAAAGACAGTCAAGACTTGTATAGACCACTCTTGTATAGAAGACGTTATGGCAAATACTAATGTACTAATAGAGGAAATTATGCTTCGATGGATTAAAATATCAGATACCTTGTTGCTAATTAATACAACTATTTCTGTTCATAGTAAGTGGCCAATACTAATTAAGAGCACTCAGGCAGTTTTGATAAATACTAATATAAGGTAATCAGTGAATCTGTTGCCAATACTAATATAGAGCACTTTGGGAAAGCCCTAAACATTAGCCTGTTGTATTGTTTGGTCCTTGACTTTGTGCTTGTAACGAGGTGGCTATGTTTCTAACTACACATACCTGGTATTGATTAAGTACTGAGCCATGCCGATGGTTTCTGGAGACCCTGTAATGGTGACCTTCCTATCTGGACATCCCTCCTCAGCATTAGAAATCTTAATGTTAGCACCAGATATTTGTCTGAAATAGTAACCATAGCAATGATAGATCATGAGATGTGTACAGAATGATTTCAGTCAAAGATGTGGTTCATAAGCTATCTAAAGACATATAAAAGTAAAGAATCGCATGTGTGTAAAGTGACTGCATTAGAGTTTAGAGTTACAGATGTGGTTCACAAGGTATCTAAGGAATATTATAGTAAAAACTAAAGAATTGCAGATGTGAATGATATTTAGTGAATGACTTTTTGCAGATGTCAGTCATATACATGTATTGTCAATGAAGTGAGAAAGCGCAGATATGAACTCTATTTCATTTATAAAGTAAAGAATTTAAAACAAGTTAAAATTGCTTGATTTGTAAACATGTGTAAGTTAAGAAATACTAGCTGTAAATAAAGTCAAGATCAAGAGATTTGATCCTCTTAAAACAGTGAACATTGGTGAGACAATACAGACACATCCTGCTTGTAAATGAGGTTAAGAACTACAGATACAGATACTAACCTTATCTCGTTGATTTTCTGTCCTCCCCTGCCAATAATACATCCAATGAGATCGTTGGGTATGTTCATTTCATGAGTCTGTTGACCGTTTGGTGCTGGAATTGGCCCATTTTGTAAAGGTCTCTGTTGGAACTGAATAGGAGCGTATCCGTGTGCTGCTGAAACTGAAGTAGCAATATATCCGTTAAACAAGACTTTTAGTGCTTCCATTCATGTCAAAAACAAATGTTTTCAAACAAAGCAAATCATATAGAGTAATTTCAAGTTGAAAAGAAGAAATTCCGTTACCTAACAAACTTTTGATATTTCTACTGTCAAAATATTTAATTTGTGCAGGTAAAACAATAAAAACTAAATGACATAGAGTACAGAATAAGAAAACAGTAGAAGTAAATATAATAACATTGGAATTAAGAGATTCTAAAAAGGTGCAAATATGTAGTACAGTTATGCCTTTACAATCTTACTGACAAATGGGATAAAGTGGCTGAAAAAAAAAGGGAAGAAATTGTGCAATCACCTGATACAGGGGAGGTAATGTTACCTGGCAAGTAAGCCGCAGGAGGCATCATTGGCACTGGCTGACCTATTGACATCTGGTTCAGCTTGTTCAACTAAAACACACACAAAATACCAAACATTAATACCCTGAATTATTTACAGCTTATAGGAATAAACACTTTTATGAACATCAAAACAAGGGAGGTAAATCCTAAATTTATACCACACCTTTCCTTACCATAACCAATAGAAAACACATGGGTTTTTTTCTTTAGTTTCAATGAAATGTGAGTTAACGTTTCAGATCAGAGTGGCAATTAAAGACTTCTATATCAGGATTATGTTTTACCCAATTATTTTAGGCATCTTTCTGTCATCAGCTCATTTTTTTGTCATCAGTTTAAATTATTTTTCACAAGGTTAAAACAATCTAAAGCGCCTTGAACTAAAGTCCATTTTTCATTCAGAACTCAGTCGATGAATACATTATACTCAAACATCTTACAATAGATGTAAGGCAAATGATAACACAGAATGATAAAAACGTAAGATAGCAGTTTATAGAACACGGTCACAATGAAAAATTTGAGATAACTCGTACATCACTTTTGTTCTATCAGTATACTGTGGAATCCTTATAATTCACGACACACTAATATTCTTGGATTTTATATGTAAGCTGAACCACGAAATAAAAATGTCAACAAATATAAAGTTACAAGTACTACCAAAGTATATATGTTTTGGGATCCACAAATTGCCTAAGATAATGTCAATCTAAAGACAACTACAAAATGTTATGCTCACGAAAAAAATGAGTTAACAGTAATACATGTATATTGTTGCATTTTTCATATCTCGCTGTTGTTTCATATCCTCATACATAACACCACACCATCTTGTTAGTATAGGACTCCTGTTGTAAACATTTTGTTCCCATATTTAACTATAACTCTACCTATTTATCTAACCAAATCGAGGGGCGAATGTAAAAGTGTTCTTCTATCTGCTTCTTTGTTCAAAAGCACTAAGAATCCTTTCACTGTCCTCCTTCGAAACGTGTGGCCGATTTCAATATCTATTTATAAATAAAATCCAACTCTTCGAAAATTTCTCTTTTCACAATTACTGACTGGGTTTAATATTTGCTGATCAAGCATCTAGTCTAGTTTGTATTGTTAAGACGTTGTGTGTAGAAGAGTAGATATAGAAGGTAAAAGCTAAGGTGGTTCCTGATACATAAAGCAAGGTCTGGTGTACAATGAATAAAACAAAACACATTTAGAATCATATCGTAAAAGACTCAGGCCAGATCAAAAAAAGGTACAACATGCTCACACCTCTAGCGAAAAAATGAAGGACAGGACTTGTACAAGTACATCTAATCTCTAACTTATATAAAAGTAAACAAAATCAACAGTCTGATATTCACTGATGTGTTCAGGCATACAGCACTGGCACAACTCAATACAGAATATTGGTTGGTTTGTATATAACTTGTAAAATAAATGTTCTCCCTATTGCAAAATCATCACCCAAAAAATATTTCTTTTATATTACAACATAGAAATGTATTACTTGCAGGATAAAAAACAATAGATTGGCAGGGGAGTAAAATTAAAATCATATGTATCTGTATGCTGACAGATATACACTGCGACTCCATTATAACGCGGTCGTCGGGGTCCACGAGAAAACCCCCGCGTTATAACGGACCGTACTACACTTAGTGGTAAAGATATCCAAAAAACAAAAATATACAAGCAAAAAACACTGTTAAGGATATATAAAATAACAAAACCAAGTGGAAAACTAAACAGTAGGCAGACATTATTCTCAACTCTGCAAAACGTTTGATTAGAGAAGAAACGATTAGCTGTAGTTTTCGATCACAGGGTGTTAGAGAATTGCACGCACAAATGTCAGTTATTTATGTATTTCTGGCTTTCTATATTGGACATTGGTGCTATGATTGCGGCACACGAGGGGGTAGAGCACGAGCAGACAGGGGCGGTAGGTACACGTAGACAAGATGTTGGACATGATTTACCGTGTAGCCGTAAGGTTCCTGTGGACAATTACACCAGACCTGCTAATATATACCAAAGGAACACAACGCACACTTAGTTGGTAGGGTCGACACTTTCATGTAAACATCAAATCAATGAAATCAATCATGTTTATCAACGGGTGAATGCAAAAGGGTTCTATCTGCATCTATATTTAATAGCACTTAGAACTCTTTCACTTTCACCCCTCAATAAGAGCAATATGGTAGAATGTCACAACCATTTTACTGTCAGTATTTCTACACTACAGAAAATTACCTGTTATCATCAAATAATTGGTTTAGTATAAATACTCAACAAAAGCATAACATTAAAATGAATAATATGAGAACAACAACGATGATGTGTAGTAATTAGTCACATGACAATGCTAAAACCAAAACTGTGTACTCAATAACCAAATTCCAATGTTCTAGTTGAAGCTATATAGTGTTCTTAGCACTCCTTGAAGTCATCTCATTGCAGCGTGAGAAGAGAACTAATATAAATTTATCAACTATTCAACTTTCTACACCACATAAAACATGATTTCAGACTCAAACAGGGGACTTCAAAGTGTCTCTGCCTATATCATAAAACCAACTTGGTCAGTAATGTATCTGACTTTGATCTTAATTACTGATGATTATACTGCTTGTTTGTTGTTGTCATCCAATACAGATTGTTGACATTAAGAATTCAATCAGCGTTAAACAAACCATATACAGTAAAATCCGCTATAAATGCATTTATGACAGTATAAATGCTGTTATTTTTTTCCTAGTAAATCAATAAATAGAAAGAAGTGTTGTTTTGTTATAGTATAAGCATTACTGTGGGTTTAGTATTTATTTTACTATCAATTTTCAGGTAAATCTATACATAGAGAGAAGTGGATTCTTAGCACTCATTTAAGACATCTCATTGCAGCTTGATAAGAGAACTAATATATACGCGATATTTGTTGATTTCGGTGGAAGATCAAATTTTATTTCACAAGTGGTCAAACGAAATATATATTTCTTTTGACCACAAGTGAAATCAAATTTGATCTTCCACCCAAATCAACTAATATTATTTTTATTTATGCTTTTATAAAGAATTAAACATTAAGAAGAGTAAAAAGTAGTCCCGAAAAACGGAAGAGTGAAAAATATCAAAATGTTATTTTCACTGTTTTGAACAGTGAAAAGATTGTTTTTTATTCCACTGATAAATCTTCTCTATAAACCACTGCAATGCATGTATTATAAATTTATCAACTATTCAATTGACTACACCACATAAAACATGATTTCAGACTTAAACAGGGGACATCAAAGTGTCTCTGTCTATATTATAAAACTTGGTCGGTAATGTATCTTAATTACTGATGATTATACTGCTTGTTTGTTGTTGTCATCCAATACAGATTGTTGACATTAAGAATTTAACCAGCGTTAAACACACCATATACAGTAAAATCCGCTATAAATGCATTTATGACACTATCAATTTTCAGGTAAACCTATAAATAGAGAGAGGTGGACTTTTATTTTAGTATTAGTGGTACTGTAAGTTAAGCAGTTAATATTATATTAGAACCACTCATACTATAATAAAAGTCCACTTGTTTCTATCTATAGCTTTATTAGAAAATATCTATATATAGAAAAAGGTGGACTTTAATTATAGTATAAGTGGTACTATTATACCATTTACGGTACATTTAAGTTACGAAAGCTTCGGTACTTACCTCTGTAGGTGGTGGCATGGGCATTTGAGGGTTCTGGATGATAAATGCCTGTCCTCCTGCATACACCACTGGCGGTACTGCTGGTTTTGGACGGTAGGGAATGGTGGCTCCCTTTGGTGGGGACTGGAGGAAAGAGAGAGAAGGTTCAAAGGTTAAACAAAAGGGAGCAGGGAACCATCATGGATATACAACACTAACCCATCTGTCACATGACTGCAGGGAACCATAGTTATACAACACAACCCATCTGGTCAAGTGACTGCAGGGAACCATAATGGATATACAGCACAACCCATCTGGTCACGTGACTTCAGGGAACCATCTTGGGTATACAACACAAACCCATCTGGTCATGTGACTGCAGGGAACCAGAGTAAAGGATGAAATATACGGCATTGTTGTTATGGTGACCAGACATCAAACATGACGATAAGTGTGGTAACATTAAAACCCTGTGCCCTGGTGTATCTGTTTAAGACAAGGGGAGATAATAAGTTTGACTGCTGCCTTAGTGATCATGAGTAGTTAATAACAAGAGGGGAAAGTTTGTAAGTTGAAAAAAAGGAAAGACAGGTTTGTATCTGTGTACACGAGTATTATGGTTTTTGACAACTTATACAGACTTACATGAGAGTGAGTACATTATTACTATCATTTCAACATTCTCTCATCTTAAAACTATTAACAGCTTGATTTATTCTATGCATTTGAAAATGATTCCATTATTTCTTTGGATGTATCAATTATATACGTAGGCAAAAGATCATGATGTTCATCTTCTGCTGAGCTATATATAAATTTGTTTAGTTCATGCATCATACTATATTGGAAAAGCATGTTTGTTTAGACACATTGAAACACATAATTCACAAATAAAAAATCTATTAAAGCTACTTTTAAATAATTGCTTAGAATTGTCTCAGTTATATTAACATAGTAACACTGCTTTGAGATGTGTAAATATAAGAGAGAAAAAATATAGACAACATTAGGATTGGCTAAACTGTATCTACACTTCATGCGATAGTTCGTGGATAATTGAGTGGCAAGAATCGACAGTGATCTTAGGGGTGTCGTTTTATCTCTGTCCAGGAAAGGTGTTCAGTTCAAGGGGGATTAAAGGCCACGAGAATCTGATAATTATACAGGTAAAAACAACATCACCATGGGAACAAGGTCAAAAAGGTCAAAGTCACCAAATTGTTGATGGTTAACAAGTCAACAAGCAAAAAACAGTCTTTCTTGTACAAAGATCTAATGGCATTGAGAGAGAAAAATAATAATAGATAAAGCCGTGGGATTGAGGTGGGGGAGCCATCTTGTTCCGGTGAGTCCTGATTATTCAAGTATTACATGTGATTGAAACATATGTAGCCCTGCTTTGTACTGATTGGATATTAGATAATTCTTCATTCAACCATATTAACTTCAAATATTGCATTGTCTGTCTACTTCTTGGTGTTGACTGTTGAGCGCGTTGGTATATGTAATATAATTCATTATTCAACATTGGTCAGTTGATAAAAGTATTTCCTGACCTGAGTCGACATGGAAGACTTTGCCTATTTGCCTATGTATTAGGTTTGGTGTGTAGGTTACAGAAAACATTACTGACTGATATAAGACAGATTAATTTGCAAAAGACTATGACATAAAAACATGTTTGCTCATTACAACGCTACATACGGGTGATTGGGACAAAAGCTACTGACTGGGTAAGTATTCAAAGGGAGTGTACTCTATGAACCTGATGCCAATGTACCATCCAGAGTAGCTCACCTTGAGTTCAGGCTATAGCGCTCCTAAAATGCAATATTTGGTTGCTGTAAGACTTTGTTGCATGTGATCATAGAAGAAAAAATGTACATATAACATGTAAGTGTGTTTTAAAATAGTTACACCTAGTCGATCAGTTTAAATACAAGATTGAAATAACTCCTCAACAGTAACATACAACAAGGTTAAATCTTAGCGAGAAATAAACACGAGCAAGCCTTCAGCAAGCATTGTTTCATGAACAACTCAACAACAAACAACATATCAGAAACTTAAATATCGTCAGAACCAGCTGAACTTTCTTGCAACAATAAAAGACAGTAACACAGTTTACAAAAACACATGGATTAGGGTACATTCCTGTATGCAATCGGTAAAAAAATAAACAAAAATGAAGTTTTTTTTTTTTAAAGAGTATTGTCAATTTCTTTGTGATTCTTGGCTTCTTAACTTTTTGTGAATAAATTTCAAATGACTGCACTGGGTTACTTCTAGGCCCCCCAAAAAAGAGGTGAAAAGTTGATGTCACAAATGTTAAGTGTTTTACAGGCTGGGTTTATCATAACACATGTATGGTTGAACATGTTTAAATTAGACGAGCACAGACTTGACAATTATGGCCGACTTATCAACTACTATCTATACTTTATCACATATTGACCCATGTTCAGACTTGTCGGTCTCCAGAGATTATTTCCATAGATGTGTGATGGCAAAAGTGTTCTAAGTGCTATTGCATAAAGAAGCAGATAGAACCATTCTGCAATCACCCATCAACATGTACTTAGCTTGACAAATGAACTAACATGGAAACATGGCATAATCTACTATTATATCAAAGTCCATTAAGCAGTACATAGGACACATGACTTGGTCTCCAGTTTTCAATAACATTTCCTTTGTTTCTATTTTCCAATGAGACCTTTAACTAAATTATGCTTTACCTGTGTAATGATAACCATTTAATAATTTGCATTTTAGATTTTACTTGGTCGCTCCATTTTGTGCTTGTATTCCGAGATCGCAATAAGAATTGACAAAATAGAAATAGGTGGAAATTAATCATTAGATATTCAGCCAAGAGCACTCAGCCAAATATATAAACAATAATGTCTGCGTCTTGAAAATAAGAAAAAATGAGCTAAATCAGCTAGTTAAAAGCTAGTAGGATTTCAATTTTAATAAAAACAACATACAAACAAGGGATTGAAATTAAAATAAAATTTGGACAATGCAAAACAACTAAACAACTGAAACAAGGGGGCAAACACTTTGAATTGTTTTCTTATAGTAACAGATAATAAACTTTTACTTTTACAACTTTTCTACGCAAGTCATAAAATCAACATTCGATACTCTGACATTTAATACTAAGTCTCACAACAATAAACAGAATACAAAATGTGCAGAAGGCCATGCAGTCGACATTAGGCCTGTATCAATCAAAATCAACCATTAATCTCATTGTTTTCTTCAAGATTTATGAAACCACAAGTTCTACAAGAATATTTAAGACATTTTTGTTTTATATTCATGTAATTATTGATGATAATAATATGGAATGCAAACTTTACACAGCTTAAAACATAGTTTGGTATAATTTTGCTTCTCCCTTTTTTCTTGAGCATTCACTTGACTTTCCTTAGCGCTAAACACACACGAGAAAACAACATACGAAAAAACATGGAGACTATTAATTACTGTACAAAGACTATACACCATGAACACCTAGTAACGCTTGCTTATTGTTGTTGTTGCCTACCTCTAACATTATATTGCACACGACTTTAATACACGCCGTGACAGCCTCCGCAGTACCCGACACAGTGACAGCTCGCTCTGTGGAGTTGGGTAACATTTCACTCGCTACTTGAATCGATGCACCAGTACTCTGAAACAATCAAGTAAAAATAAAGATTCTAGTCAAGCACCAAATTTTGAACAAAGCCCACAATAATAAAGTTGAGAATTAATCTAAAAAAGTTCAGTAGTTATTGCGTTTAAAGGTAGTTTGAAGTTCTACTAAAAAAA
>ENA-OREC01001799-OREC01001799.1-marine-metagenome-genome-assembly--contig:-NODE-1799-length-11270-cov-13.708121_pt1 | contig 11270 bp, 9 predicted proteins | sample MGYA00248626_ERZ508543 | MGnify/ENA primary metagenome ERZ508543 (study PRJEB26211, sample SAMN05518279) | marine metagenome | isolation source: Puget Sound, Washington, USA | host: Bankia setacea... | reverse complement strand
TTATAACATAGTTATACAGATTATATCGCCTCGTGGTCCTATGAACAGAAGCCGTGTATATGAGCCCCATATACACTGTCAATAATCTGTATAACTTATAGTTTACATGTAAAGTTGAATCTACAGGTAGAACTTTACTTTTAGTGAGGTCATTGATGAAATGTGTTGGCGTGAACTTGTGTATGTATATGTGGCACTGGTTTACAAAGAAGCATTGATCAGACACAACCAATATATTTCTATGACTCTGTTTAATGATAAATGTATATTTTATACTTTTGTTAAGGTGTATTCTAAGAAATAAAAAATATAAACACATAATAACTACAGCCAAGTCAGCTTTCTTTTATGTTGTTATTTGAGTGTTATCCTTACTTAGTCATCTAAACATGTCAGAGTATTTGATTGTTTGGATACTAGTTTACGTATTGTCCGACTTATATTAAATTATTATTTTGGATGTAAAACATGTACACAATATTATATGACCCACATTGGCTTAAATAGTCTAAAAATAGGATATCTGGTATCAGGTCATGTGTAACCGACACATACATGAACAACTGATTGTAACCTCACCTTCGCACGTTGTTCCGTCATCCAGGAGGACAAAACCAACATGACAAATGCAGAAATAACCACCCTCATAGTTGGAACAATTCTGGTTACACGTGTTTTCAGCAGTGACACATTCATCAATATCTGAAGTAAAACAAATACTTTACTTGACCATTTGAGTCCTTGTGAATCTATCAATCAGTGACATATCCATGTATCCAACGTTAAACAACCATAGCGGTTGAATAATTCTAGTTCTAGTAAGTTTACTGAAACGTGTGACACGTGTATCAATATCTAAAACAAAACGAATACAGGAACAGAAAAGTTGAGGTCCAATGAATTTAATCATTCCGTTACTCGTTCGTGGCACGAACAATCATAATACATATGTAAAGAGTAAATGTAATGGTAAAGGTAAACTAAATATACTCTACCTTCACATTGATTCTGTTCCCATTTGTATCCCTTGTCGCAGGTACACGAAGCGTTTCCATCAAGTTGTGTACACTGAGAATGGTTTCCACACATAGTAATATCTACATCGGGACAATCGTTTGAAGCTATTGAACATATAACACATTGCATTTACTTATTAACAGAAATATGCTCGGTTAAAATTTATTCTGTTTAGTGAATCTTTTATTCATCATTCGTATTACAAATTGACTGTGCAAACAAGTTACACACACACACATATATACGTATTGTTTTATGTATAGCCATGTAGTACGCTACATGAAATTGTCAAAAACGTATGTTTGTATTCAACTAAATCATACACACGCACTCTTTATTTGTGAGAAGTATTTTCAAAAGATATAATGGTCACCCATTAAGCAGACAATTGTTTATATATTTAGTCTATAAAAGCCAGTTATGACAGTTTTCCGTTCATTGTACCATATTTCGAACCAACACTATTTACCAATACATGTTTTCCTGTCTGTTATGTCCAGTTTAAAGCCATCTCTGCAGTAACATATATAGCTACCAACGTTGTTGACACAATCTTGGGAACAACCATGGTTACCCAAACATTCATTTATATCTGGAAGTATAAACACTATATATAACCCAGTATTAATGTTAACACAATTATATCTTACTACTAAAATAAACATCGACAATACCATTTAAAATATTTAGCGGTTACAAAGGTATTGTTTTTACATAGTTATGTTCTCATAAGATAAATTCATAGAGTTTGTTTCTGTTTCTATATTGGTACATAAAAAGACTAGTGAATTTGAATATTGTCCTGGTTTCATATAGTTAAGGGTACACACCTAAACATATCCCTTTAGTATAGACGAACCCACTATGACATTTGCATTGGTAACTTCCATCTGTGTCTTCACAAATCTGATCACAACTATGCGTAGTTACATCTAAACATTCGTTAACATCTGAAATAATGATGTATGCAACTTGGTATAAATATATACACACTCTGAACATACTCATTTAATGCCAATTAGTATTTACGATGAATATAGCTGTATAGTGTGAGTAAGTAGTGTTAGTATTTTACTCATAGCTTAATAACGTGAGTATTTACTGTTTACTCTGCTGTTGTGTTATGTTAAAAGAGATATCCAATTACACTTTGATTCTTGTTTTAATAGTTATTGAACAAGACGACCAAAAGAAGAGAGAGCACTCTTACTTTCACAATTCCCTGTTGTTTCATTCATAGCAAACCCAGATTTACATCTGCAGCTATAGTTTCCAGGTATGTTTAAACATTCCTTATTTATTTCAGTACACATTGTATTATTTGCACATTCATCTACGTCTTCATCACAGTCCGTTCCTTTCCAACCAGCGGTACATTGGCAACCTGTAGAACAGACACAAACAATGAGCATGTCTCCAGATTAAATAATGCAACACACTTCATCTTATCTTATTTCCTTTTTTGTAGAAAATTTCCAATGACACTATTCATGCTAAGATTATTTTAGTATATACACTTTAAATATAATATTACTTATGAACTTATTATTAGTTGTAATACATTGTCTTTTAAAAATAGTGCATTCCATGTAACAAATAGCAAAACATTCGTGTTATTATTTTAATCGCACATTTCGTATGTTATCGTATGTTGTCCTCCACCATTTATCTGACTGCTAGATATTGTTTTGTTGACTTGGATGCCAAGTATCTAAACACAATATACTGACATCATGTCATATGTATATGAAATAAGTATTGAAGATAAATCCTTACATACCTGCTACAGTGTCACATGTTCCGTGGATACAGGTACACACGTATCCACAGTCTTCTCCATAATGGTTCTCATCACAGTCTGGATATAAAATAATTCGAGGGTGAATTCAAGTTTGAATATAGTACGTCAAATAGGCGTTCTACTTACCATAGATTGATTGAATTAAATACATGTATGCAAGTAAATAATTCAGTGCTTGTTGTAAGAAGTTCGAGTCAACTTTAAGAGTTCACAACATGTGGTATTATTCGAAGCTAAGATGTATGTTTAAACGTTCAATCATATTGCTTTTAATCTTACTAGCTATAATTGACAATTATGAGATAATGAGATATACCGCTATTGAATTAAGGTTGTATCCTATCATCAAGAATAATCGTAGCATGAAAGCCTCTACCTGAACAAGATCGTCTGTCATTGTCGAGTTGCTGACCTGTTGGACATCTGCATTGGTAGGAACCGTTTGTATTGACACATCGGTCCTTATGACTACATAGGTTTGATATATCATTCCCACATTCGTTGATGTCTGAAACAGTTATTTATGCTCCAATTCGATTAGTACTTCTATAAACGTAAACTACTTATACATTAAATATAGAATCGAACATGAGTAGTCATTGTTTTATCAAACGGGTTCAAGACTTTAAGATTATTTGTAGCATTTGATAATAAATATAACATTCACCATATTAAGTATCACAATTTCTATATGATGACATTAATTTAAAAAGAAATGTGTAGAGCGGACCACATGAAACTATTGTTATATTACACAGTATAAGTTCGCTATGGTTATAGTTCGCTGACAAAAGCGATATGTTATAACATGAATATCTAATTAATATATATTAAAATATTTTAAACCAAACGGCAACTATTCCTAATTTCTTACAGGCATGTAACTATTTACTGCTGATACATGATCAAAATATAATGGCATGTAACTATTTACTGCTGATACATGCTCAAAATATAATGGCATGGAACTATTTACTGCTGATACATGATCAAAATATAATGGCATGGAACTGTTACTGCTGATACATGATCAAAATATAATGGCATGAAACTATTTACTGCTGATACATGATCAAAATATAATGGCATGGAACTATTTACTGCTGATACATGATCAAAATATAAAGGCATGAAACTATTTACTGCTGATACATGCTCAAAATATAAAGGCATGGAACTATTTACTGCTGATACATGCTCAAAATATAATGGCATGGAACTATTTACTGCTGATACATGCTCAAAATATAATGTAGAATAATCACTAGAATGTTTTTACAAAGGCAACGACAGGATGCAATATGCGATATATAAAAACAGCCGACCTACCTATACATCTCTGTCTATCGTCTGCTAGCTTATATCCACTATGACATCTACATTCTATCACTTTGTCTTTGCTGTAGCAATATCCAGAACAATTTAGGTTTTTGTACACCTGGCACAAATCTGAAACTACACACACACGAAACAGCTTTTAGTGGGGCTATAGTTGCTTCATTACTAGCAGCCTCTTGCAGTTCTAAGAACACTGGCTACTTACAAACAAATGTTCGTATCTAAAGGATTTTGATTTACGGTTATAAAGGTTGATGCATCTTACAACTACAGTCTGCTATTCATTGGTTCAGAAGTTATATCAAAGGTTAGTATAATTAAAAGCATTACAACCACCAAAATAATGAAATTAATATATAGCAAGTATGTTTGTTTGTGACACATTTTGGTCTGACCGTTGTAGTGGTATACCAAAACCTAAGTTATCGCAAACATTTATCATCGCCAATGTACACATGCGATAACTATGCAATCGACTGACCGATGCGTTTGCTAACTGTTTTCCGATTGCCTTATACCGAACAGAACAGAACAGTATATGAAACCTTACGTACATGAGCATCATTATCATCTGTAGTTAATTCAATATAACATTAGTTTCAAAATCGTGATTTAAACTGTGGTGAATATGTGTAGAAAGTTTCGAAAGAAATACCAGGTTCACTGTACAAATGATTAGATATAGTTAAATATTTGTCCCAATCGGTTTATTTATTCACGAAAAGGAAACACATTACCGTCGAGAAAGGTTCATCTTATTCTGTCAGTCAATTGCATTTCTTCCGCTTATTCATGTGTACTTTCTACTAGTCTACTGTGACATTTTAATTCGTGAACAGCAACAACACTATAAGCTTACTGTGTTCACATGTGTGTCTGTCATCTCTGAGCTGGTATCCGAAGAAACAGTAGCAGTTGTAACGTCCAGGAAGATTGTCACACTTCTGTTCACACTCCGATGTTGATAGCTCACATTCATTGATGTCTAGAAACATGATAAACGTGTTATTTATTGCAATACAATTAGCAATGTTTTAAAACGTTACATATTCTAATATTCGCTTTGATTGTATGGTGTGCAGATTATCCACAACAACGACTTAACTTAGCAACAGATTCAAGCCTACATGCATATCGCTGATTGTATACAAAAAAAAACAGTATAATACTTATTTCTATGTTATAATAGTTACATGTATATCATGAAAAGAATCCATATACACTGGACAATGGTAGTGATATACCCAGTAAGAGTTATTTAAGGTACGACTGGTTAAACAGAAATACGTTCTATTCAAACCACAACTAAATCTTCAAAGTCAACAAACCAATATCATACAACATGTAGTCTTACCTTTACAAAACGTTGCATTGTACTTTGTGAATCCTTCATTACAACCACAAGTGTATCCTCCAACAGTGTTAGTACATGTCTGGGTACAGTCATTCAACAGTGGATCACCACATTCATCCACATCTGAAAGAACCAAATTAGTACGTACCTTTGGGTGAATATGGCTGGTATTATTCCTTTTCGATGTTGCTAATTCAAGAAAAATCGCTGTTAAACTCTCATAATATAGTACATACATTGAAATATGTCACTCTCTCAAAAGGTGTATACATGTGTGTATTCACTGTAAACTACCAAACTGTATCTATTAGGACCGGGCTCCAATTAACAGGAACACACGTTTACTAGATTGAAGTTAATTAGCATACCTATACATGATCCATTAACTGCTTTCTTATAACCGCCGATACAACTACAAACGTAAGAACCTACAGTGTTTGAACAAATCGTTTTGGGATCTGGGCAAATACTTAAATCCTCGCATTCGTTAATGTCCGTATCACAGTTATCTCCCGTCCATCCAGATGTACAAATACAGCCCCGTACAGTGTCACATTGTTTAGCACCACGACCAGTACAATTACAGAACTTCTCACAGTTTGGACCCCACTTCGGTATCCTGCAAGCTGGAACGAGATAAATAGATTTAATGAATACATATATTTACACTTTCATTGTAAATACCTTACAAAAGGGACATTAAGATAGCAAAAACCCATATACCACAACTGAGGCACATCCATTGACAGAATTATTTTAGGTAACACTGTAACAAGTATAAAAAGTAAAAGTTGTTCGTGTGTTTTATTAAACAACTCTTTAAACTAACACTAATTACTAATAGTGTGTCACCTTATATAAAGAAGAATGCATATGTTCTACATACCTAGACAAGCGGTTTTGTCTTTTAGTTTATACCCATCGTGACATTTACACTGGAATCCGCCATCGGTATTGATGCAGTCATGTGGACATACGCTCCTATCACATTCATTTATATCTGCGATGAACATAACTTATAAGGCTATCGTACTGCATTTTATGTATATGTAAAACATCGATTCAATAGACATTTAGTAAACTACATGTTGTTGATAGTATAAGTAACCTCTCTACTCAAGTACTTTGTAGTTAAATATCCTTTTTATTTTCACTTGACTGCTCTATCCCCGAACGTAATGCATGTTTTAATACGATAATGTGTAAAGGAACAGCTCAGGTTTTGAACTGAATATAAAATACTATACTCTAACGTTAACTCAACATGGAAATTGATAATGAACACAATTCCACAATAATGATTTCTACAAATACAGTGTTCAACACTTGGTGAGTTGTTACAAAATACTTGGTGAAACTATGTATGTGTACAAATAATAGGAGTACCTTCACAACTAGTGTCGTTATTTAGTTCATAACCATCTAGACAGAAGCACGTGGGACTGTTATCAGCAGTACTCGTGCATCCAGCAGTGTTTGAACAATTTAACTCTGTGTGTCTACATGCATCATACTCTAGAGTTGGAAATAAAACATACTGTAAATCATAGGGTTAGGGTATACGTAATTAATTCAACCTCTGTAACATATTGGTTAGTTTATTTGTATATTCGAAAGATTCCACTTTGTCTACAATGTAATGACTCTTAATGTCTAGTCTCTTGGAAAGGAATGATGCAAACCATAAACTGGAAGCTGTATACAAGTATAGGCGTATCATTAGTATAGTATTGTACATGTAAAGTCAATGTAAGTACAAACATCGAGGAATCAATCGTTTATAGATAGATTTATATCATACACTATACAATGGAAACAATTAAAATGTAAGCAACTTTACAAAACAGCATACCGGTAAGGGGTATGTTTACAGGGTTTGCTTTACAATCGTTTGTTGTAGAGTTGTACACGTATCCACCATGACACGAGCACGTAAAACTTCCTAGTGTATTCTGGCAGAGCTGTGTACAGTTGTGACTTCCTTCGTCGCACTCATTTATATCTGGAAAATAACATGACGTAATTGGAACTCAACAAAGAAAAAACAAGTAGGTTGAATGGGCAGTATGGGTTGGTATTATATAAGTAAAACTATATCGTTAGTTTGTGTTCTTTTAGGTATTGCTGTACATGGTAAACACGTTGTAAAGACAAGTTGTAATCCGATTGTAAAATCAACTAAATAACTATCAATGCGCAACAGAAAATTAAATAAGAGTTTATTATATATAAGTTTGACGTGTATTCTTTAATATACTACTCGACGTGTCTTAATTAAGTCAGTCGAATTATGATTTTCTTTCTTAACTTGCAAATTAGTACTGTAATCGCCAGACAATGCTAGTTTGTAAAGTACGACTCGAATAAATATGTTGTAAATGTCAAAGTTTCAGTTGAGAGTATTGACGGACACGCCTCATCTAAATCGTGGTGAATAACACACAAGAAATAAGCATCATCGTGGTAAAGACTCACCAGTGCATATGTTTCTAACTTTTCTGTATCCAGAATAACACAAACATCTGTAACTGCCTTCTGTATTCTCACACATCTGTTCGCAGGTCTCATTAGTTAAACATTCATTTACATCTGGGGAAAAACATTAGAGTTAACGTTTGTTTAGCCGGATTTTTGGAAGAATACTTCGGCTTATATTGTTGGTGGCGTCCGGCGTTGTTATCTGTTTGTGTTAAAGTTTCGTTTTCCTCTAATAACTGTTTCATTAATAAACCGATTTACTTCATACTCACACACAGTGTTGCCTATGTCAAGACCTTTCCACAAGCATGCAGCAGTATGACCTTGATATAATATTTAATATTGTTCTTTAACAACTTTATCAGTTTGCGTTAGTTTTGGATTTCTATAATAATGTTTTCATTAGTAAATGGATTTACTTAAACTCACACATAATGTTGCTTTGGTGGAGACCTTTACACTGATATGCAACATGGTGACCTTCAAATGGTAAGGTCTGCATTGCACTAAGAAACATTCATTTGTGTTGAAAATATAGGAGAAAATATAAAATAAACTTTTTTCTTTTTTTTCGATAGATTTCTTTTATATTTTCCTATAATGCATGAAATTTAATGCTGAATTTAACAAGCTAATAACAACAGTAGGTCACCGTGCTCGTTTTTTTTCTCGAAAAAATGATGTTGAACACACCCACACTTGCCAACAATTTTGACTTTATTTGGATATTTTCATATTCTCACTAATCAAGTTCTTAAGTTGTAACAAAACACTAAAAGTGCAAGGTCTGTAAGTGTGTGCTTTAATAGGATGCCATTACACAAAAAGTTTACACAAAACTAGTTGATGAACAAATTAATCGACTGTTTTGTTGGGTAAGTGTTCGTGATTTCGAGCCAAAATATTGATCAAAGGTGAACATCTTTCAGATTTAAAATAAAACTGTTTGATAAAAAGTTTTTTTTTTGTTATGAAGATAGTCTAGCTATACATATTATGAATTCAAAAAAGCAAAACAAGTACATGTCACCGAACTACTTTTTATTCTATATTCAATATGAGTTCATGTAGAAAGCTCGAAATACAAAAATAATTTGCCTAAACTCGCCAAAATAAAGCGAATTTGCTATTTTTGTTTATTTCATCATGTTTTAACAACTATTCAATTGAATTTTAAAAATAGTGAAATTGTAAAAATAAAAAGTTACGCCTCCAGTGGTATTCGAACCCGCCATCCCTAGTGTTTGAGGCAATAGGATGCGCAATGAAAACTGCCGAAAACGTCTTAAATGCGCATTTCCCTCTTGTTAATGTATATTTATTCAAAGCGTAACTTCAAAAGTTATTTTGCATTGTTTGAGTTTGTCTAGATGTTATAACAAACTGTATAAATTATACTTTATTGCTAACGTCTATATCGATTCCAACCGAAATCTGTTAATGTAAACCTTACCAAGACATCTGTCAGCTTCGTCCAATATATAACCACGTGGACAATCACTACAGGTGTACGCCCTTTGTAGTCGTATCTGTTCTTCAGCAGTTAGACTGGAACAGTTTCTATCTAGTGAACACGGCTTTGCTGAACAACCATCAAACACTCTTTCACAGTTAGGACCTGAATGTGAGAACAAACACATGTTGCAGAGCGTATTTGTAAACCATCACAAACTCGTAGTATGTGTTTAAAATGTTAACATTTATTTCAATATAAAGAAAAACAACAAGTGGTATTCATCTCAATCTTTATACACGTGTACAACCGTTAACATGAGGTTTGTCACTGTGAGTTTGACCTTGGCATTGATTATTATTATTATTTGTTAATTTTAATTTCCCATGTGACTAACTCTCATCTCGATGAGGACTAGATAAGTGCTGACTGATCCTGACTGATAAGAACACAGTTGACAAAATGAAAGGTGAACATTTCGATTAATGTCCATAGTTACCTTCATATTGAGGTTCACATTGACAAACAGCGTATTTGAATTTCGGAGTTTGTCTTGAATCTTCTCGTATATCTTGTGTACAATTACCATGACCACTACAACCGGAACACAACACGATGTCTACAATAAACGGCTGAGAAGACCGTCCGTTCTGATTCGTAACTGCAATCCTAAAACCGCAAATCAATGTTCAGTAATTCAGTCGATAAGTAACATTTAACATAACATGTAAACTGTAAAACATCAGTGTTGTTAGAACATAGTTAGTCGTATTATAATATACTAAATGATTCATTACTTAAACCAAATACTGGCTTAGTTACATAACAATAAGTATTATACCGGTATATACGCGTTTCATATACGCTTTTCTAGCATGATAACTGACTTTAATAAGAAAAATGAAAGAAATGAAAATTATAACAAAGATAGTGGAAAGTTTATGGCTCTTACTTTATATCTACAGGATCTGAAGAGACGTGTGTGTACACGACAGAGCTATTTGATGTCACATATGATGCGTTCGCATTGTTGTCAATGAATATAATGTTCAGATTTTCATCTTGATATTCGATAGCACACGCCACAGTTTCACCCACTGTTGCATAAATCACGGCACAACCCGTCAAGTGCGGAATTATCTCCCCTAGTGAAATAAAATGTTTAACTCATGAGGCTGATACTATGCTTGTTATGAGATACAGTAATGGATATACAACGTGAAAGAACGTTCTAATGTCTAGTCCGAACTATCGTTAGTATTAATGTAAACTATTATACTCCACTTCATATTCACTGAGATCACGATTTAATTCAATCGTAAAGGTAAACGGTACTACAATAAAACATATAACATACCTATTTCTCTTTTCGATTGCGCAGTTTCTCGAGTTTTACTGCTGGTTTGCATTGCAATCTCTGCTTTCTCAGTAAACACATAATCAAAGACACATTCATTGTTTTCTGTAACGTTGCAAACTTTCAATGCCTCGTCTATCTTTGATTGTTCGACTTCGTCCAAGAATCTAGGAACATAGGACTCATTGTGATAGTCCGAGTGAGACTTTCCATCAGCGTAAGTGAAGACAGTTGTGTTCTCGTTGGCAGCCCCTAGAACATATGATATAAAGAGTTTACAGACTGTAGACATAGAACAGTTTGAACACGCATCGTAATAATAAATGTATATGCCAATACATTATATATGGCACTTGTACAATAAGTTTTAATAGAAATAGTGTGTGTGTGTGCGAGCGCGTGTATGTGCGTGTGAGTCAATGAGTGTGTAAGATATTTTTCTTTTCTATAGTTACTGTTAGACTTACTGAAA
>ENA-OREC01001798-OREC01001798.1-marine-metagenome-genome-assembly--contig:-NODE-1798-length-11270-cov-14.889306_pt1 | contig 11270 bp, 5 predicted proteins | sample MGYA00248626_ERZ508543 | MGnify/ENA primary metagenome ERZ508543 (study PRJEB26211, sample SAMN05518279) | marine metagenome | isolation source: Puget Sound, Washington, USA | host: Bankia setacea... | reverse complement strand
ATTTGCTAACCTGACTGTTGTGTTACATACAAACTATGAAGTAACAGTTTGCTAACCTGACCGTTGTGTTACAGACAGACTATGAAGTAACAATTTGCTAACCTGATTGTTGTGTTACAGACAAACTATGAAGTAACAATTTGCTAACCTGACTGTTGTGTTACAGACAGACTATGAAGTAACAATTTGCTAACCTAACCGTTGTGTTACAGACAGACTATGAAGTAACAATTTGCTAACCTGACCGTTGTGTTACAGACAAACTATGAAGTAACAACTTTCTAACCTGATTGTTGTGTTACAGACAGACTATGAAGTAACAATTTGCTAACCTGACTGTTGTGTTACAGACAGACTATGAAGTAACAATTTGCTAACCTGACCGTTGGGTTACAGACAAACTATGAAGTAATAGTTTGCTAACCTGACTGTTGTGTTACAGGCAGACTATGTGTAAACCACTTTTAATTAACACTATGTTTAGAATACACATATATACGATAACTATAAGTACACAGACACGTCAGTTTGAATCAGTATGAAGTTAGTGTAATTTTTACCTGAGCCTATTGTTTCTGTATGCTCTTTTTGTAATCTAAGAGTCATATAAAGCGGCTAAACATAGTTTCATCAACATATGTATACACATACGTGGTAAGATTTGTAAGCTGTCATTAATTAATAATTCATCCTCAACCTTACGAGAGTAGATGGTACATTAGTTCGAGGAGAATGAAATATGTGTTGTGTTTGGTACCTCGGCGAGTGTGATTGATTATCTCAGACCCAGCCTGTCTTTCCTGTCAGATAGACTGAAGGCATACAAACTGCTCCATTTTCACCAGTATCCATGTATCAGTATTTTTTCTCTAAAACGTACCCCGAGACTGCACACGTCGATGAAATGTTACTTACTACGCATTATAGTACTGTAAGCTTTCAATATATCCCAATCTTATTGATACTTTATATTTACTGTATTAGGTAGCTACCTTACAATGGTCTGTGTACGTTCTTGTAGGTAATATAAATATCTGCATTGTTTGAACAGGGTCCTTAAATCACGCTACCATCCGTTCCTAGAACCAACCAGTACTATGCAACGAGGGTTACGTTTTGAGGCCCACTTTACGTATAATTCGTCTGAATGTTCCTTAACAGTATGCTTACAAACCATAAAAGTAGATACTACATTATGTATGGACAATTATACAAGCTACAACGACAAAATAGATATACCATAATTATAGCCCTAATAGATATTGTGCTAACCTACTAGATCACAGTGAAATATATCAACGATACAACCCCGATACAGTTAATCCAACGTTATATTGTACGGTTTCCAGTGCCTAATGCGGCTCTTCTCATTGGAAGGTCGCCAGTTTGTATCATTCGCCTGATTACCTCACTATATCGTTGGGGGATGATAAATGCTCACAGCTATTTGGACAATTTCAGGTTAGTCAGAACTTGCCTCGATGAAACTGATGAGGATCAATTACGTCAATGGATACACAATGTTTGAGCCATTAATATTTGTCACATTATGTTCAGCAATTTAAAATGTCAATATTGGTCCAGCCCTCAGTTGTGTGGTTACACTCGATTTTCAAAGATTCGCGTATTTGCCCCAGGTTAATTAAATACATGAGCGTTCATACATACGTTACTTAAACAATGATTTGAGTAGTACTTGTTAATTGTTCAACATTCACTTCATCATGAACATTGGCGGTAACTTGTATGTAAACTTAAATTGTGTTTCATTGATACTTTTCTTTCAACCGTTTGTATCCATAGATAATCAGGGCAAAAAACGCCATATGAAATCAAAGCATACCATTCACAAACAAATAAGGGGCCGATGTACAAACGTCTTTCTTTACAAACAGCGAAACAGAAACGACGCATGTCATGTAATATTTATTGATGTTGCTTCTTTCTAATGATTAACGCAGGTTTAGAATTACCAACATCACGTACTAAGATATACTAGTGACGACCCGAGTGTCAAAGACAAGTTGCTGGTAATCGCCTCTGTCACCTCTAACACACTTTAACCATGTACACCCACAGGGATCATAATGCGATCTATCAACAGTTGGCAATGCTTCCTAACCAGATGACATTATGACACTTTTACAGATAACGACTATCTTGTTAACATGGATGCCAATATAATGTTTACTAAATGTAAATGGCTTAAAGTTGCCCTTTTGTTCCCAGTCAATTAATTTCCTAAAAAGAAATCTTAAGAAATTAGCAAACATGCATTATAATAAATGCTTCTTATGAAGGAATCTGTGTTAATTCTGAAAGAAAACAACAACACTACATTTGTCCTACTTTCATATTGACTGCAAGTAAAAATTAAGACTCAGTCGTTAAATATTATGTTTGACGCTTTCGGTATATGGGTACCATGCTATAGGATCGAGTTCAGTTGTCTATATATTCCACAAGGGCATTATTTAATAATTACTTTGAGGCTATGAAATACAGATGAATATGTGGTTGTTGTTGTTTTTATTTTGAACGAAAGTCCACCTTTAAGTGACATCATCTTTTGGTATGTTCGTCTTATATCAAACAAAGTAGTCGATTACAAGATATATTATAGAATGTTGATAAACCCTCTGACACAGACACATTTCATATGCTAATGTCTATACTAGAATAAAACATATATCGAATATGAACTGTTAGATGTATGTACTTTAAATTTCGTCGAAGACCATATGTCACTAACAGCGAAAAGGAACAGAAAACGAGTCCCCATTCCGATCCACCATAAGTCGTAGTTTACTAGACACAATTGTTTCTTGTTTCTAAAGAAGAATATTACCAAACCACTCTGTGCATGGCTCCTGACACTAGTTAGAGTAAATAAAAGGGTCAGGTGATCCAAACATCACAAGTACTTAACCAATATGTTATCAACATTTTGCTACGTATGCCTTAGACAAATGTCATACATCTCTAGGATTAGCTGACCGTAGTTTATGAATATGTTTCCAAGGTACTACTTTAATGATTGGAAAAACAAACAAACGTAACGTAAAGTTCTCAATATATAAATGGTGATATCGTTATTAGAACAGAACAGAACAGAACATTATTCAGATTTGTACAAGTACATCATCTATATAACAGTATTGATGTTGAAAGTTTCGACAGAATATCGTTTCGAGGATTTAAATATTAACTATTACATAGCACATGTGAACATACTGTAGATAAAACATCGACTGTAATTACGTAATGTGCACCACCCATGTTGTACACGAGTGACGACTATTATAGCAAAGCAACAACACTCTTTCAACATATTGTGTCTGGTTAATATGATATTATTAGTGTTATTGTCTGTAATAACTCAAGTACATGAACCCCCTTTCTGGACACTACATCCTCAGATGGGCCATATCTTAGTTCTTCTTTCTGTAGTGGTGTGCAATTGGCTAAGCTAAGACTTCTGACACCTTCCGTTACTCTAGACGACACACTGTCATAAAAAGGGGTTCCATTATATGTTTTGAAGACAATGCAGCTTTTATCAACGAGGGTGATTCGAACAACTTAATATAAGTTCAATACTTGTTTTCTAATCCTCAGATATACTGTGTTGAAATTGATATGTATACACATATACATGTATGTACAAATGCTTTTTGTTTAATAAAAATAAAGTTTAAACTAACTTAAAGGTTAAACTTGATACCATGTTTGATTCCATTTCATACAGCCAACAAAACGAACCGCTTGGTTGCTGTTTGTTATGGGACATTCCTTCCCAGGCAAACTCTCTTATATATATATATAAACCCACAACTAAAAACGAAGTATTTAATGCAATATTATATACATACATAATACAATGTGAAAGACTTGGTCATACAGCTTCAGGGTGATCTATGTTTATTTAATAACAGGTCTAAGTAGTTTATATCGACAGTTGATGGTATTGAAAAGAGAGCCATATTTAGACAATCTTCTGATTGATCACATAGTGTTTATATGCTTCTAAATACTAATTACACCTGTATATATATAAATATATACACACATTGCGTTTGGCGAAATTGTGACAAACTCTCGATGTTTGCTGTTAGCTATTTGTAAAATTGACCGAAATCAACATTTGAATTAACCTAGGAAATGCTTCGTTTTCTAAATCTAGCATGAATGTAGTTGTTTCTCACAAGCTATACAGATTATGGACAACCAATGACAGCTTGGTAAGTACAAAGTAATAGTGGTGACTACATTATTGTTTAAAACAGTATATGAATAAGGACGAACGATCTTTCACTTTGAACTGATATTTGAGTTTGTATAGAAACACGACCTAAGCACTGCACAAACAAACAAGTCATTTGACATATATATATATATATAGTTAAATCCCATTTTTTCCTGACAATGTCTCTAAGTCAGCAGCCAATAATTCGGCCGTTTCTATAAACAAACACTAATGTGAGGGAGGGCACATACTCTAGTCAACATGCATATTTACCAGTAACAGTATCATCCGTATACCTTAGACAAAACCAAGACAGAACAAGATGAGAGAAGCCGGAAATGAAATCGACAAATGAAATGTTCGTGGAATATATGGTTATAGACATCTGTTTCTTATGTCAATACTATAACTGTGATGTAATTGATTATGTTATTCCTGACATGGCATACAGTAATTCGTGGACAACTCCGTATAGAGGTGCATTTTTACAATGGCCACGACGTCGTTGTCATTATCAACAACATACTTATCGGCTGCTTTTTGATGATTTCTATTATATTCGTTTTTCATATCTCCAGCATATTTTAAACAAGCTAAACGAGTTAACGATATCTTACATATTGAATGTTTCTGACTAGTATTCAACAGCATACCCACAACCTTCTGCATGGCTGTACAGTTTGAGTGTTCTGCTTCAAGTATTTGGGGATGTATGTTTAGACTATTTTGTCACGGATATGAAATGTAGGTCAACTACCATTTTTGACAGTTTCAAGAACCATAATCAACTCATGAACTGGCAAATGTAGTATTTGGACTGTGGAGGTAATCGTTCAATCACCACATCCCCTCTCTCGACGTAAGTCAGCGTCAATTGCTACACACATTATCCCATAGTTGCATGCGATTCATCTATGTTTTCTGTCTTACGACAGACGCTAAGCCTCTACAAGCCTAAATTGAATTCTGTTACAAATGAAGCCGTCAACAGTGACACAATTACCATTGGTTCACCCTCAAGCCTCAAGTGTCTTGTCTGACGAGTCTATTACAGTGTTGCGTGAAACTTGAGTTTTCTTGACATTTTCAATATCGAGTACGAATACTCAGCCACAGGGGAATCTTGACTCTACAAGATGGGATACATATTGTTTAAGAAAGACGACAACTACACCAAGTTTAAACTATTTAAATAGAACGAGAAAAAACGAAACAATGATCCATTGCAACAGTCATTGTCATTTACGTATGTCGGTATGGTATATGTCTATATAAACAAATGGACACACTATAAAAGTCGGTATTTTAAGGTTTCGCTTCCATCGTATCAGTTTGGTATTCCTTTCTAAAAAAGAAAGCACACTGAAAACAAGCAGCTAATGAGCTTAAAGACCTTCACTGTTTGAGTTTCCGTTTAATGAAATATTAAGTTGTATAATTGGACACTGTTCAACAATTCGTATATACATGTATTTACGATAACTCAACAATTCGTATATACACGGATTTACGATAACTCAACAATTCGTATATACATGTATTTACGATAACTCAACAATTCGTATATACATGTATTTACGATAACTCAACAATTCGTATATACATGGATATACGATAACTAAAAAATCGTATATACATGGATTTACGATAACTCAACAATTCGTATATACATGGATTTACGATAACTCAACAATTCGTATATACATGGATTTACGATAACTCAACCATTCGTATATACATGTATTTACGATAACTCAACAATTCGTATATACATGTATTAACGATAACTCAACCATTCGTATATACATGTATTTACGATAACTCAACAATTCGTATATACACGGATTTACGATAACTTTCATAACAAATGAGACTGGTTACTTTTTTTATAAAATACAAAATGGTCACCAAGGACATAGCATCTTATCATACTCTAGCAAACCTAACAACCCATACGAGTGCTGTTTAACAGGCGAGATGACTATGGCATCTTGTATGACGTTATAGTGGTGTGTAACATTACCAAACTAAATGTTTAATGTCACATACTACAGACAACTGTGGTATATATTGAGTTCATTTCTAAAGTTGTTTTGAAAGGTATGTGTATTTGAACGTCGAGTTTACATCATATATCGGAGTCGTACATCTACTGTGGGTAATGTGTGTAATAGTGATGGACATTGTTCACTGACTCACATGTTCAATTATTCATTCACACGGTTGTAAAGTGTGTTGTTTGGAATAGTGAACATGTGTTTTGTTGCCTACAATATAAATACTATGATTGATGATTTAATACGCAGTCTTGACATTCGTCCCTAAAGTTAATGTTATTATGATACCAAATGTGATACTCCCTTTTAATTAACTGATACGAATATGCTTTATGTTACTCATTGTTACAGTTACACTTACACTTGCTATTTATCTATGACGATCACATCTGCTTTTCGGATTCGTTTCTAAATACAATTGAACAAGAGCACAGTGGTTAGAGTTTTGGAAAATAAACTTTCGTTGATTGACATATATACACTATACCATTATTCAGGATGTAAAGTAATACTTAGAGGGTTACCTGAAGGACGACAATGAATCAAACACTTCTTTAGTTGTGTAGGTTGCAGATAGTTTACCAACATTCCTGTTTTATATCTGAGGACAGCAGTAACTTAACTTATTATTCAAATTTTATCGTCAGCAGCTATCACTCAATCGTCTTTTCTGCTTCCGGCCTGTCGTGTCTGAAGAGTATATGCCAGATTAATATCGAAAGTCCTTAGCAAGTCTTATATAGTTCACGTACTCTCAACCGACGACACGTTTGTCTACAAGTTACGATGCGTACGTATTGCAAATGATCAACATTTATTTTATGGTCAACATTAATTTCATCAAAGGCAAACAACTGCTGCAACGATATCATGATTTAAAAAAGGGTACATGTTTATAAACAGTTGAGCCCGCGTGTGTTTATTCAGTCAGTTGCAGGCTACAATACGGGCTCATTATAACCTTTAATATTACAGTGACTATCAACGTCCCTCTTATTGATTAGTTTACACTTGTAAGTACACGTATCATTCGGACTTGTATGCAGGGGATGAACGTTTCTGTTCGTACAGCCCAAGTCTAATGTTTTGCAAACCCAGTCAACTGTGAGTAATAGTGAAAATACTACTTAAACGCTGTGAGTCTTACTTTGAAGTAAACTTTCATTTACATTTATTTTTAAATGTTATTTTTTAACACGCTCCTCAAGCTATTTATTTGATTTTAGAAGTTAGAAACATGTCTTTTCATAAATATCAGTCTTATCAGTTGATATATTAACTTTGTAATGACTACGTATATTTTAACTGTTCATGTGTATTCATTAATTCACAGAGAAATGAATGTTAGATATGTTAGATTTTTCATCAAAAATCAAGACGTTTAATGTGTAGGACATTGCTATCATAGTTTGTAAGCGCTATTTTAGTACTTAGTAGTGAATGCAAGGTAGTTGTTCAACTTGTATCAACTTTTAAAACATGACAGAAATTATCTCAATACATAGATCACAACCTCTAAGGCAAAATTTTATAATTAATTCAGAAATGTTTACCTATATTAGTTTGTATTGTTTTACTAAGAATTCACAATACTGCATAATGCTATTGATGTTCGGAATATTTCCTAAATATCAACATACTTGCACGCGGAAAGAAAGACAACGGTGTCCATGTACCAAACTTAATTAATTCCCTAGACTATATACACACCATCCAATATTTGCTCACACAATATAAATATGAATATTACACACAATTCCATGGTTGTGTTTTATTGGCCCTACATAGATTACATGTAATAGCTGTTTATAGTTTCGTGACGCTTGTAAATCGGCTCTGAAAGAAACACATGTTGTTGAAGAGCAACCTCGATATATACATCATACAGACATCACTATATTATCAGATAGTAGTTAAAATACCACGACAACTATGACAATTCTTATGCAAATAAAAGACATTAAGTCAACGTATTTATCAAAAAGACGCTATCTGATCAACTATATCGTCGTCAATAACTATGCAAATGTCCATATTCACAAATTTATCGCACACTTGTTTGAATAATAAATAATGTAATAAACTAGCTCCTATGTAGTCCGTTATGTTGTGTAATGTGACGCTTCGTACCAAACTGTATGTAGTTTGATTAAACATATTGAATCATAAATACTGCTTGTAAAGAGGAGACTGTCACAATACCTTTCAACTTGTGAGACATTCGAACTATATATACACCCTTTGTGCACCCTTTGTACACCCTTTGTACACCCTTTGTGCACCCTTTGTGCACCCTTTGTGCACCATGTGTACACCCTTTGTGCACCCTTTGTGCACCATGTGTACACCCTTTGTGCACCATGTGTACACCCTTTGTACACGGATGTAAGGACGCGAGTGAGCTGAACTTAAATGTACCATATAACATCACCGATATTATCATGTTCCAATAGACGGGTTTACACACACTAGCACACTCTATGTGTTCTGAACGCTTCTACTCAATGTATATTTACTACATACTATTTGTATATACCACATACATAGCTTGTATAATGATGAAACAAGTGTGTAACATGCATCATGTATGTATTTACATGTATTACAATTAACTCATGTGACGATTTCTACGTGGTTTGGTTTCATTAACAAACTGTTTTATGTAGCTAGATACAATGTCACTATCATTCGGATGTAGGTTAGAAACTTCGGAGTTACGATCTAGTATGTCAAATTAGAACGAGTCCCCATGGACACAATCATTACGTTACGTAGATTGGAGAACATACAATTTATGAAACACTGACAGTGTCAATGGACGAGTTTCCCTGTGATTGGTAAATCATCAAATAAAATATGACGTTGTACGGCTTTGTTAAAACGTCTTGCCAAACATAGTTATGTTTATAACTGTTTACGAATAATGTATGCTTAGATGAAAATCGCTTTTGTAGTTTTGCCATTCTACTTCTTGATACTAGTAAACGGCGTTTAAAAAAACTTATACTATTATAAAATACACATTATTGTCATAACAGAAGCAGCAAACACTGCTACTCATTGAATACATTATAACATCCATGATATCGTATACAAAAATGTCTATCTACCTGATTGAGTCAAATAGCACGGGGCCGCACGCAAACACTGTGAGCCGAGGGTAAAATACCCACATGCAGGTTGTATTTAATATAATTATATACATATTGCCATTGTGATTTAGGTGTCCATTGGTGTAGTATAACTTGTTTGCAGATTCATGATTCGATAACGACTCATCGATAACATATTGGTATAGTACTGGCATCGAGTCAGGGAGGTCTCGGTTTCAATCCCCAGTCAAGCACCGCGTCATACCAAAGACGTTATAAAAATGGTAGCAGTAGTTCCCTTGTTTAGCACTCAACATTAAAAAGGGAAATACTGGCTCTTTCTCAAGAATTAAGTTAAGAAAATAATGTAATGGATAAAATATGGGATAAAAAATCCTTCGAAGTCGGAGGTCATTGGCCGTTGTGGCGGGGATGGAAAAACCGAATGACCACGCAGAACCGACAAAAGTCGAACGCTAAAAAAATGATTCGGTTTGATTGTTGCCTGTCGAGTTGATGGATACCAACGTTTCCACGTTTATAACATACTGGTAATTGCTGATTCCACACGTTTACGTACACATATTGCAAAGTCCGTACTACTAGTGGCATTAAATATGTGAACAGTGTCTAAACAAGGTAGTAATTAGTACACACGTTGATAGTTCAAGGGTAGCCTTATTTAGCAGCGTATTTAATGCAGTAACAACCGAGTATTCTCTTCCTTGCTATACAACATTTGAAGTCCACATCCAGCGTTGCCGTAACATTGTCATGGAGATATTTTGGTTCACGAATGGTAAACATTGATCAATGAAAGGCCTGATTAATTATTCATTAACTACATAAAAGGGGATTGAAGAACTTTTCTGAGCAGTGAAACATGTGGTTTGTTATACATAACGTGAACTTAGATTATATAACATACTGGTTTTGACAACTTTAAAGGAACTTCAAAGTACAGTTGAATTTTAAAATGAAAGAATTTGTATCACCATTAAGAAGAAACCGGTCAATGAAATATGTATAGTTCGTATGCAAATGTATGTCATTAAGTCATTGTACCGTTATCAAGGCACCGTCTTCTTGTTAATTACTTTGACGATACAATCAAAGGTTACATGTACATTATGCACAGTGTTATGTTTTTTTATAACGAACGAGTGTCAGTGGTAGCCTAATGAAACCACTCGGTGTATATACATTAAACTCAACTTTAAAAAACACATGTTTTGATGTGTCTGACTTATTGCAACGTGTCTATTTTGTGATTTTTGCACGGATATCAATGTATCTGCTTATCGAATGAATTAGCAAGGTTTTAAACATTCTCTGCGAAACATTATTTGTAATTCATGAGCGGTTTGGTGTCGAGCAATTAATAAAGTGTAATTGGTTCACACTAGCAAGCTTTAAAGACATGTATTGCATAGTTACAGAAGAGTAATATCACCGTGTTTGTTAGTGAACTATATCGGTCCATTACAGTTCCCTAACAACAACAGTTGGACATCACGTATGTACGAGGAGAGACTGTTCACGGTGCATGTACATACTTAAAAGGTACAAGCACTTGTCAGTGTCCAATCTTCCAGGCATTGTAACGCATGTATGTTCAATGTAAGAAGCTCGTTTAACATATGCAAATCTTCCAGGCATTGTAACGCATGTATGTTCAATGTAAGAAGCTCCTTTAACATGTGCAAATCTTCCAGGCATTGTAACGCATGTATGTTCAATGTAAGAAGCTCGTTCAACATGTGCAAATCTTCCAGGCATTGTAACGCATGTATGTTCAATGTAAGAAGCTCGTTTAACATGTGCAAATCTTCCAGGCATTGTAACGCATGTATGTTCAATGTAAGAAGCTCGTTT
>ENA-OREC01001797-OREC01001797.1-marine-metagenome-genome-assembly--contig:-NODE-1797-length-11272-cov-13.777043_pt1 | contig 11272 bp, 4 predicted proteins | sample MGYA00248626_ERZ508543 | MGnify/ENA primary metagenome ERZ508543 (study PRJEB26211, sample SAMN05518279) | marine metagenome | isolation source: Puget Sound, Washington, USA | host: Bankia setacea... | reverse complement strand
ATCATGCATGTTTTCTTTGTGATATCATTATAGAATACTCGCGAGATCTTTAAGTGGTGAAGAGAATTCAATAATCAATTGTCATCAATACATTGGTTTAGGTATATTAACAAAGTAAAAGGATTACATATGGAAACGAACGTAAACACGCGGCGGATTTCGTTAGTTGAACTTTAGACATTGGTAAGTTTGGGTATTTGAAGTTCAGTGCACAAAGTATGACTGCATGACTTTCTTTTTTCTCATAAACGCATTTGAAACTGAAAGGGATCAAGTCGTAGCTTTTGCAACAACAGACTGTTTGTGGTCAGCAGAATGGGCACGTTTTTTAACGCGCTAGCTTTCCAATTACTGCATTCATTACCGGTCATTACATTGCTTTTCTTGTGTTTTACACACATTTTGCAAGTAATAAAATTGAGTTCTGATTCAAAGTAAAGTCATTCATACTGATCCATACTCTTTCGACCACATTGGTTGAAAATTACGGACTGTTAAACTTTATGCTTTACTGGCAGACTGTTATTGTTCACTTTTGCGTAAGGGTGGGAAGGGGGTTCATTTTATTTGATTCCTGGGGCTTTTGGTTTGTTGTCTTGTATGGTAAATGAGAAGAGGTTGAATTAGCCAGTTATAACTTGTTGTTTCAATCTGGGTGCCGAGAATTGATAGAAATCAAGAGCTGTTCGCTTTTTTTCATCTAGTCAGCCATTATTAAACATGCGGAAACCATTTCTGATTTAGTCTCAAGAACCAATCACTCCCACACACAGTGAATAATCATAGTTTCTGAAGATTGTCATTGTTTTCAAACCTGATACATAGGATTTAAAGGATAGGTTTGGTTAAGTTTGATGAAGAAACAAATTTATCATAGATTATATCAAGTATGAAAATCAAAGGGGGTCTACACAGGGTGGTCTGACTTAATTTGACCTAATCAGCAAGTGTTAATATAATAGGTATGATTAATTATGATGCCTGTAACAGGAAACTAAAATGTTATTATCTCTAAGATGTTAACTGTAAGTTAAAAGTCAGGAACTTCTATCCTTTTATAAAATAGATATTCCTAGCTTGTGAGAGTCATTTATTTGTTAGTTTATACTAATTTATTTAAGTTTGTTTCTGAAACAAGCAATGTTGCATGGTATGCGTATGTAAATCAGACTCGAATCCATTCCCGGAACAAACCAGTACTAAGCAGTGAGGTTAGAAGTTCCTAGCTCAAGGAAACAATGGGAGCCTTTTAATGGAATTCAAACTCAAAACTCTCGGGTTACGAGTCAGACACTCTACCCACTGCACCAAGCCTACTCACTGCACCAAGCCTACCCACTGCCGCCAAGCCAACCTCTTTGTTAAAAATGCTGTATGAATATGAACAATCTACTAAAATGATCATTTTGGAATATAAAACATTATGGTTTCCAAGAAAATGTTCCCAATTGGATGTAGAAAAGTAAGACTTTGGCTACACTGTATATACAACTTGTATAAATATCTAAATAGAGCTGTCAGAACCATCTGTTTTAAAGAAGACGTAAGAACTAAATAAAGCTGTGTTGCATAATAACAGTCTGTTGTGAATAGAAATTTTAAGCACCAATTAATCAATATGTAAAAGAAAGTTTCAAACAACAAAACAACATTGTACAGGGTAAATTGTCATCATTCAAGCCGATCTGTATACTTGTTTAAGAATGTATATGTTCATTTAAAATCTGTGTATATTTATAGATAGAAACTTTCCATTCGACATCAAGCTTAGTGTAAATAAGTAGTAATTTCCAAGCTAATTCATCGTTGATAATCTGATGTAAGAACTGAGTTACTTTTTAATAAGAAATCTGCAGTATGTCAATATGAGCCTAGTGTATGCTGACAATTGTCCCTGTTAATTGACCAATTAGCAAGTAGAATGGTATTGGCTTGTTGAACATATAGACTGTGTGAATGAGATGTTGATATACATGTATTATAATTAACAGTAGTCATTGTGTGCTTTTATTTCTTCATAGATGACTAGTCCACAGTGGGGGGCCTAGGGTTAGGTTGGTGGGTTTGGGAGCTGGCATAAACAACCAAGTTCAGAGATACATATTACTTTCATCTGTAGGGTTGAAATGTTGCATGTTAAAGGAAATTTGCATACTTGATGGTTATTGTTAACAGTGAAATTAGATTGGTTAACACAATTATTTTGTTTATTTCATATAAATGAAGCTGGTTGGTCAAAACCAGTCCCATTTTATAAGCATTGGTTAAAACCTGTCCCTTTTTCAAAGCATTGGTTAAAACCTGTCCCTTTTTCAAAGCATTGGTTAAAATCAAAGTTTGAAGTAGGAGTAATTTAATGGACTTAAATAACAGAGGGTGTAGCTAATGTTCCTACCAACTCCACTAACAACTAAGACATGGAAATCATGCAAGTTATGCATCTCAGGAACAGGTTGCCTTGTTGTTCCAACTTAGTGGAAAGTTAACAACAACACATCTGGTTCAACTCAAAGAAAACATTGCTGGTGTGTAGTCAAAGTTGCAGACCAACCTTATTTGATCACATCTGCTGTTTATGGAAATTGTTAAAACTTTCCCACATTCCTGCACTTTTTAATTTTCTGAATTATGTGATGTTTAATTTTGGACACTTAAGGCAAAGTGAATGACGTTTGACTGCTTCGGGTGAAAGCATTCTAATTAATTAATGGCTTCTTCATCTGCCAAGACAGTGTTGAAAGTTAAAGTTAAGGGTGTTTTTTTTATCCCAGCTCAGGGCTGAAGTAGGACTTTATAGGTAGTATTTAAACCATGTTTATCTTTTGGGCACAAATATTGAACCAAAGTGTAATACTGGGTTATGTGTTTTCCTGTATTCTGTTGTACTGTAGTGTTTGTGTTCAGCTTTACTGCAAGGTTACTTGGCTACTGAAAGTCCAATGAAAAGTCGTCAATAAACATTTTCTTTGATCCATTCAGACAGCAACAAGTCCCCAGGTATCAAACATTGTTTTGACGTGCCTGTCACTTACATATGGGCAATATTTGGGGCAGGGGGTCCTAAGGAAGAATTACTGTTATGAATTATTGAGCTATGTTCGCTATTACTTACACTTGAGGTAATGTTGCCAGGAAGTAATGCTAGTTTTGTCCTAAATGATGATGGAGCAAATATATCAGTCAGTTTATTGGAGGAAAAGGAAATACATCTAGTCCAAAGACATACATACATATCAATGGGTGAATACCAACTGGTTCCTTAAGTACTACTGAATAATGAAGCTGATAGAAGTGTTCATATTTACCCCTGCTTATTCTTCAATTCGTTTTGGTGGGTGAGCAAAGAAGTGGATAAAACTGTTCCACTCACTTTCCTTTCTTCTGTACATGCTTGAGACATGTGTTAATAAAGTACTAGTACAACTTGCATGATGACCCCTTCTAATACAGGCTTGTTCTATGACTAGTGCATGTGCTTGATTTTGGAGTAGAGACCTATCATCACCTGATATATATTATAAATAATAGAACTTTGATATGTTGTTACTATGCAATACAAATTAGGTAGCTATATGTGATGCAATGACAAACTAAACAAAAAATCCTTTCGTTACTGAATTAATAAAGAGGTTGAAAGCAAATTGACATGTTTTAATTTAGTTTCGTTTGTTAATAGCAATTGTACAAAAACCAGACAATTTACAGCAATTACTGCAGGACGTCGATTTTTGCAACAATTTTTGAGTTTACAATCAAAGATAGCTGACAGAAATAGTGACTTAACTTGAAATCAGGCCTTGAAAGATGTTTCTGGAAAACTGACTATACTCACCATTGACTTTGACATTTTGTGTAAACATCTCTTACCAAGGTCATCATACGTCTCTTAGATTTACTACGCAGGTGCACTCGACATTTTAAGAGGCCATCACTTGTGGGTAAAAACTCTAAAGAAAACACTTTTGAGGATAAACCAGTCTCACAGAAATACGATTTAGGGTCCAGACATAATAAAACTTAGCCATTGCAAGGCCGGTAACTCTTGAACACTATTTACTAACACTTTCACCCTTTCGACAGAACCAGTTAACCTTTCTCGGTGGCTTCTACAATTCTTTAGATGTTCTTTCTTTTGGCTTTAATTCAGTCAACAGCCCCTTGAGATTCGTTCCTAAACAGTAAGAGTGTCTGATGCATAGAATTGTTGTGTTTTTCTTGGTTTGTGAATATGATCCAGTCTATCTAGTTCTGTATTCATGTATCAATTAGACCTGAGTCTGTATTTTACCTCTTGAATGGTTGGTAAGGATTAATAAAATGGAAAAAAAAGATGTGTGTTATTTAAGATAATTTAAGATACAGTTACTATGTTGAGGAAGAGGACATTCGCTGCTTGGTAAAATCTGTTTTGTCTCATTCTCATCTCATTCTATACATGAAGACCTTAAAAACAATGTATACAATCTTAGTTTGGTCTTATTGAATGTCTGTTCTTGAGCTACTTGTCAGGGAAATGTAAACTAATGAATATAAGACAACCTACAACCTCCAACACAATGTTTACAGTTATATTTGAGTGTATTTTGAGCTTGTTTTCTACAGTTATTACAAACAAAGCCAAGAATATGTACCCCTTAGTTTGAACTATTTTGATGTTTTCTACAGTTATTACAAACAAAGCCAAGAATATGTACCCCTTAGTTTGAACTATTTTGATGTTTTAGGCAGGATAAGTTTCAATGTTTTAGTTTAGGGATGTCCACACATAATTGTTTTAGAACGCCAAGTTTATGATTAAGAGATGAACTACTTGTTTTAGGTTAACTGAACGTACACAATAGGAATAACCTTGCTAAATTAGTGTGAATGGAAGAACAAGTACTTACTGTACCTCATAACTTTACCATTTATATCAAAACCTTTGTAACTGTATGACTATTATATATACAGTGTTGATTGGAAAACTGTTACGACGGTTTTGCAATCAACCCGCGATAGGAAATGAGAGGGCAGTTATAACAGTTAAGTGTGAAAATTAACTGGTATGGAAAGATTTCTCCAATAATACCTATTAATTACATCAAAACTCCTCACTAATCACTGTCACTTAAATCAGTTATCATGTACCAGGTTATTAGCTAATGTACTGATCCTGCATGCCATGTATAGTGTTGGTCATTTGTTGATTTTCTATGAAGTAGATGCAACAATATTAACACCATTTTTATCTCTTGCACAATACTTCGTGATCAATTCATGTTTAAACAAAAACAACTACACACATAATATATATGACGTTCAGTATTGGCCACGGCATAGAACTGAAACCACGCACAGTTTTGTATTTGTAACAAAGCAATGTGCAACAAAGGACACAGATGATGATGCATTGTTAACTAGTTGATCATGAACTCACTCACAGTGACTTATTTGTTTACTGTTTGTTGCCAGCTGTTGTTTTGAACACCTAGAAGAGTAATTTGAAAAGCGGACTGGTCTCCTTTTCTCAGTTATCGATTGGATCCAAGGCACTAAAAATTGGATGCTTGGTGCCCTTTTGTTTATTTGATTTGTAGAGTTCACCAACACTGTGAGTACCACACTACATTTGTAATAATCAACAGTTTATATTATTGGTACTGTTTCTAAATTAACAACAAGACAGTGTTGGAAGTTAACAACAAACTTATAGTGTGGTACATTTCCATGGTTAACAGCTATTAGCTAGGAACTGTCAACACTTAGCTACATAATTAAGAAATAAAACATCCATACCCGTGTTTTACAACACAATAAAATATAGGTATTAGCTCGGGTGCGTATGAATTAAAGCATGAGTACGACACAGCACAAGTGATTTAGTTACACGCACCCAAACGAGTACAGATATTTTATTCTGCGATAAAACATGGGTACCGATGTTTTATTTCGATTCTAACACGACAAGACCGATTGTACCTCTTGTATCTGCTGCACTTTTTTTTGAAACATTATATTGACAGCATGTTGTTTGGTTTAGCTGAAGGTAAATAGCACGGACCTAGAGCACGGACCTAGATCCGTGGTAACAGTCATATTTTAACATGAATAAAACACAGCTTATTTCCCTCTTTGTGTATTGGAGTAAATCACAGGACCATTTTAGAATTGTCAACAAGCAATGTTAAATCAGGTTTTCTTTTGTTTGTTTTTTAGCAAATTACTCATTGGAATAGCATTTGTTGGTGATTCAACAGCTTACATTAATTTTGTATTGACAAGTTTTTTTGTTTTTTTGTTTAATCCTTATTGTTTTGTTACATCCAAAGTTTTTTTGCATCACTTGATACTGAAGCATGCATTGAGCAGGCGCATTCATTTTACTCTATCTACAGAGATATCAAGAACATAAGAGTAACAAATTATTAGTAACATAACAATGGCATTGTGATTATCTCCTAGTTAACCATTTGCTGCATGAACATCTTTGGGTTTAACCTACCTAAATGTACATTACCATATTTACAGCCGCACGTTTTGAAGGCACTTTCCTGCAATAAACAAATCTTCATAATTGGTATTTCTGGACTCTTTGCTATTTTCGTTATTTTTATAACTGACATGGACAAAATGCCAGGGTCGATTATACGATAATTGTAGGTTGTTTACGGACAATGAGGCTGTAACTGTGGTGGTGGACATGCAATAATCTGATCACGTTTGGTCAGTAGGTATTACTCAATGACATGTTTAGCCCCACCCCCCCCCCATCAATACTGTACTATGCAAATTTTATGTGCACATTGTTTCTTATCAAATAAAATAAAGCTTAATTAGAGGTGTTTTGATAGACATTTTCAAGCTCTTTCAAATGCACTATGTGTTTTTATTCTATTTGTTTCGAAAATTAAAGAAAATATACCTTGTCACTAACTTCTCCAGTACCGAATCAGTTTCCCCAATAAAGAATCATTTGCAGATTTCTGAGTCTGATCAGTTGTTCTGTGTTTTTTTCAGTTACATCAACTCTCTTGCCTTCGTGTCACCTCATATTCATTGTATTTGGATTATAATATCAGAAGTGTGAAAAATAAACCAGTCATTCATAGATCAACAGAATGCTTCAATCTTTGACCAACCATGAAGCTTTTTATAAAAGCTATTCATAGCGAAAATTACTGTTGCTTTTTTGTTTACAATTCTGTTGACAGGATAAATTAAATACATGTAATAGGTTCATCATATAAACTGATAATATTGTTTTGCTTAATAAATTTCTCTTCTACAAGCACCAAATGTGAAGTTAAAGAAACACTTTAAATTCACTTTATTTATGAAGAATCTGGTATGAACTTTATGGTTCTATTATGCATATCCAGTTATTGTTTACTTGGACACACCAAATTACAATATAGACTATAAAGTCAGCAGGTCATACTTCAATGGATACCTGCACATACCCGCATACATGGAAACGAAGTGGCCGATCAGCTGGGGAAAGAGGGAAGCAAGAAGCAGCAGCCAAAATCCAAACTTAGTTACCAAGAAGCAAAAACACTCATCAGAAACAAGAGGCTAGCTGACTTTAAGCACAGAAATGGAGGCTATAATTCCCAACAAGACACACTTCGTTTACTATCGCGCCACGAACAGACCATGATATTCCAGCTAAGAACAGGCCACTGCAGACTGAATAGCCACATGAAAAGGATTGGCATTAGAAAGTCAGCCCTTTGCCCCTGTGGACTAGAAGCACAAACCACAACCCACTGTCCTGCAGTCATGCCCTCTCCACAAAAGAGAAAGAGAAAGCACCTGGCCATCAGAAAGTTCCCTAAGAAACAAACTCCATGGAACAGCCACCGACCTACTCCTGACGGTGCGGTTCATCACCCTAACGGAACTACAAATATAACAAGTCTACAGCTAACGCTGAAGAAGAAGAAGAAGCAGATCATCTAATTTGTTAATGTTCTTAAGTGTTGATGATTAGGTAAACACGCACATTTGGATTTCTAAAATGGTTCTCCAGCGAGCACTTGATAATGACAATCAAGCTTTTCTGCGACTTGGGGGACTGATTAACCACAAAATCAAGTAAAACATTTTGCTCTAGAAAGTCAAATACTTGTTCTACCAAATGGCTATTTCGAATAAATATGTATCAAAGCTGAATTAGATATAGGAGGTACTGAATTCAATTTTGATACCTCCTAAATATAGCACAATACAATCCTAAGTACGTCTTTAGGATTGTATTGTGCTATATTTAGGAGGTTTGTAAGTGTGGGAGTGTTACTAGGGTGTATGGACATTTAGTACCAATTATCAGAAGGGGGAGGTTACTAATGATGATAAGCTCAAGCAGTAGTAAACGTTTATTCTCATCATTATTACCTTATTAAGAGCCATGTTAATAGAAGTATTCATCATGCAGTAGGACTAAGTTGAACGTAAGCTATATTTAGAATGTAACATCTAAATCTGTTGGCATTGCTTAAACTATAGAGCTGGAAATATGATCTATAACATGCAGACGAGATATAGTAGGTTGAGTGTAGAACTATTTTTATTGTCAAAAAAAAGCATAATAAAAACACATCCTGGTGTCCCTCTTCTAAAAGGTACATGTGTGACTGATATATAGGTATATAAGAACATGATTTCCAATGTCCCATGTTGCAATATACCTATACTAACAACTGGCTGTTGGATATTTACTCAATATTTTTACAGCATTATCATTTATACATTTAAATTGCACCGTATTGAGGTTCCATTAAATACGGATGCTTTATACCATCAAAGAATAACTAATTAAAGGACTTAAAGAGAAGAGATATTACGATATCTGTTTGTTTAAATTGAGGATTCAAACGGGATAAAACAATTCCGTTTCAGTTGAACCAGACGACAGAATCACGAGTTACTCTCTCAGTTCAAGGGATGGAAGTGATGGGTTTTAGGAGTCATTGAATAAAGAAGCAGATAGAACCCTTTTGCATTCGCTTCTTGTTGTGCTGCTGAGAAGATTCTTTGAACAGGTTTCTATGCCAAAGTTATTAAACCTTAAGTCTTACCATTAACTCTTGACTAAATGACCCAGTAAATTAGTTATTAGAAATATTAGATTAACTGACCCATAGACATAGACCGCTTGCTGCTTAATTATTTAGTTAGTGTAACCAGGGACCAAGTGTGATCTCTTTTTTTCTCCTATATGTTTTGGTTAGGTAATTACTCGTTTCGCTAATGATCTAGGAGTAATTTGGAAAATCAGGAAAGAAAGAAAGTGTGGCAACGTGGTCAGGGTCATTTGCAATACAGGAATGTCAGGCCTTATTGGCAACAGGTTTACATTAACTCCAACAGATGTCTTAATTTCTCTTAGCACATGTGCCATGAGTTCGGGAATTTTGGAATTAGTTACTTTTTTAGATTTGAAGATTTAGAGAGGTTTATATTTACACAACAGTACACAAACAAATACCTAAATAACAAAGTAAAGAGGGTTTCTTCAGTGTGCAAAATTTACAATATACAAATGTGAAGCAAATCTAACAATGTCAAGTTAACAGAATGATTGCTTGTAATTTTCTTATAATAAGCAATATTGTCTAAAGCTGATACTTTGACAGTTGCAGGTGGACAGTAAATAGCTTAGAAAATTTGCTCCAAGCTACACTGCATACTGAATCTCAGGAGCAGTGTTCCTTTGCATTTCAACAGCAGAAAACCCCCACAAAGTTCTCTCTGTGTGCGTGATAATGATCATATATGGCTTGAATACAAATCAGGCCAATATTGTTGTTTGTGTTGAGTTAAGATGCAGAGGAGTGTTGTAACTGCAGTGTGGTATTGGACTTGAGTTGATATAAGACATCTGCTATTGTCAGTATGTCAGCCTGTGCACTGTGTATCAGCCTAGTAAAACATGTTGTCCACGGCTTTTCTGGAAAAATCAGATTAGTTCTCTTGGTCTGGATTTCTGAATACTTGAGTCATCTTACTTACGGTATATACATTAAGCGTACATAAAGTACATTACTGTATATAAGATGGAAATAATGTTGTTAGTGTTAACTTAGTCTGTAATATCAGCACTATTTTATTATTATATTTTTATTATAGTGACAGGTAACCCATTTCATATATATATCAATTTCAAATTTGTTAACAAACTATAAACATAGCCAGCCTACTCTAGGCTTATCAGTCACTTTTGTTTTTAACATAGAATATATATATTATTTTAATAAATATACATACATGTAAAACAAAATAGATATAACGTGTAACATTAAGTTATAAGTAATAACACTCAAAGTGAGATCCAGATACATACAGTGAACGTACATATTACAAATACATACAACATGTGACAATACTAAGCATGCAGCTGGAATCTGCAGTTTCTGAACTCGCATGCAATGATTACACAATAATACACAAACAAATACCAAACCATGCTGCTATATCTGTTCTGCATGTGTTACTAAGCTGTCTTTCTAGTTTGATTGAAATTGTAATTTGTATGTGAAGATATTTTTACAGTCTCTTGTTTAGCTTGACCAGATATCACGTGAGGAAATGTGATTGGTGTCTTTGAGCTTTTGAGATACGAAACTTGGTCATGACCAGATATCACGTGTGGAAATGTGATTGGTGTCTTTGAGCTTATGAGATACGAAACTTGGTCATGACCAGATATCACGTGTGGAAATGTGATTGGTGTCTTTGAATTATTAAAAAACAATGTGACAACAGCTAGTACAAACAACAAATACCTTTATAACAAAGTAAAGATGATTTCTTCATTGTGCTTAATTGACAATATCAAAATGTGAAGCGAAATGAAATAGTATGATGCATAGCACGACTTGCAAAGAAATTGAACAGTGTTCATATATTTGCCTGTGACAGCAACATTGTGACTTAATTTTTGTGTAGCCCTTGCAGGCTTACTTTAAAAAAGAATGTATCAGCCATCAGTTGTACGGGCAAAAAGTAAAAATAAAAACAAACTGCAGTTATCAACAAAAAAAACCATCACATACTTATAACATCAACTTTGGCGCAACTTATAATGACGCTATAGCATCATCTATGGCCCAACTTATAATGACGCTATAGCATCATCTATGGCCCAACTTATAATGATGCTATAGCATCATCTATGGCCCAACTTGTAATGACGCTATAGCATCATCTATGGCCCAACTTGTAATGACGCTATAGCATCATCTATGGCCCAACTTGTAATGACGCTATAGCATCATCTATGGCCCAACTT
>ENA-OREC01001796-OREC01001796.1-marine-metagenome-genome-assembly--contig:-NODE-1796-length-11272-cov-14.028406_pt1 | contig 11272 bp, 1 predicted proteins | sample MGYA00248626_ERZ508543 | MGnify/ENA primary metagenome ERZ508543 (study PRJEB26211, sample SAMN05518279) | marine metagenome | isolation source: Puget Sound, Washington, USA | host: Bankia setacea... | reverse complement strand
GGTTAGGGTTCGGATCAGGGTAAGGGTTAGGGTTTGGGTAAGGGTAAGGGTTAGGATCAGGGTAAGGGTTAGGGTTTGGGTAAGGGTAACGGTTAGGATCAGGGTAAGGGTTAGGGTTTGGGTATGGGTAAGGGTTAGGATCAGGGTAAGGGTTAGGGTTTGGGTAAGGGTAAGGGTTAAATGTATAAAAGAAACATTTATTTTAGTGGCGGACCAATTGTATATGTACTCCAATTTATGCTAGTTTTAAATATGTACATGTAAAAGACAATTGTCGATTATCTGTGAGGCATAGACAGGAGGAAAGAAACTCTTTTTTTCCCCATATTCATTTCATAGTTATTTCCACACGAACGTATATTTATATATATTTAGAACTTTGTTTTGTGGGTTTTTATTATTGTCCAGAGGTAAGAAACCCGATTGAAATGAAGTGTAAGAAAACTCGTTTGGTTGGTTGGAATCAATGCATTGTACAGTGAGTTTAACTTAAATAAATAAACGGGTCGTTATTCATTCGCGTAAGTTTGGGGCTGATCTTTAGATAATAGCGGGGTGGTTGTAATTTCGGAACAAACGACCATTGGATTACTGTTGAAACATATTTTGTACCGAGAAATTGTGGTCGTAATAGCGGGTTGGTCGTAATTTCGGAGTGGTCGTAAGGTGGAGTTTTACTGTATACACTTTTACAATATCACTATCTTTGATCTAAATATCTACATGCACATGCTGGAGGTTTTACCACAGACTTGTACATATAATGGGGTTTGTATATATAAGATAGTATGTAATACTCCCAGATAGTATGGTTATGGTGCTAGGTATAATTCAATCCTAACAAACCTACTAGAAATATGCATACATGTTGTTTAGTATAGATTTGCACGTGCTAAATAATCACAATGAAAGAAAAAAATACGTTTAGAAACACGAATACTTACGTTATATGAGGTGTTACAAAGTCGCAAATGTCTCTTGTACGACGAATTTCGGCAACGTTCCACTTTCCCTGCATGTACACGTATTTATATGAATCTAACATGTCACTTTCCTATATAAAAAAAACGCGGCTTATAACACCTCATTAGTCATAACACTAGCTTTAGCTTCTTCTAATAGACGTCTAAACAAAGGATCAAAATTAACAAGGCTTTGTTTTAGAAAATGAGAGTCGATAAGATGATATCCAATTTCCGTTTCACATCGACAGTTACATGTACACACGGGTGGCCACGTTCATACGAATTTGCGATTAATATATCTATTGGATAAGTCATGATCATTTATTAACGACAATCAAACTAGTGTACACGGCAACTGGATTGACCACGGGTAATTCAATTAGTCACCTGTCCGATGTCGTTGGTGTTGATTACATTATAACTATACTAGATTGTGCCCCAACCACACTAACAAGTGATATTTAGCATTGATGATGTGCAATCACATATGCGATTTTAATTAACAATTTGTCAGTGTTTTCTTATTATTCTTATTATTATAGATCAGATCATTTATTGTATTCTGATCATTTTATATACAAGTGAGATGTAACACAAATTGAATACACATGAGATACGCGGCTTAATTTTCGGAAATCTTAAAATCGGCCGAACGGGTATTTCACCAGACACGGTCAGTAACCTATAAACATGACCATTTATCTCAATGCATATTCAACCGGACAATATCAAAGTATCCAATAAAGTAAGTTATCGCCCTTCTTATCTCATAAATGGTAGGACATTACCGGTGACTTTTAAAGTTTGGTAAAACAATCATTAAAGCTTAAGTTCGCAGACTTATTGACACAGAGATATAACAGAGTTTCCCTTTCCATCATATCAGCCGCCTAAAGTACAATCTCCCAGAATGAAAGAGAGATAGCAAGATTGACAACTCTTGTATGGGAGATTGTCTCAATTACTTTAATAATTATGAACTATTTTGATGGTAACTTAAATGTAAGGACGAACCTAAAGAACTCATTAATTGTTTGATGTTTTGTGTAAGCAGCAACATACTGTAAAGTAGTCTTAGATATTGGTTAACATATTCAAACCCTTGAAACAGACGTAAACGTTTCATCAAATCAACCCGAGTAAGTATATAGTAATCACCTATGCAATGATCTTTCCAGCCAAGCAGCATTAGATCGATTGCTGTACTGAAAGGGAAGTAATTCTGCGCGGAGTTTGGGTCGATAAAGATATATGTTAGTAGCGTTTGACCTACGAATGGTTCCATGGTCGGATAAATAGCAACCGTGTTGTTTACATCGGTGACAGAGGATTTATCTAGTGTGTAGGTGAGCAGAGTAATTTAATCATTTATGGATAACCCCTATGCTAGATAATTATTTTCATTAATGAAGTATGTTATGATGGTGTTTAGATAACCGCAGTACTACAGAACGGGAAGTAAACGCTCGCGTATCGGGCCGTAACGAGTTAATTGAACGCAATTAAGAAATAGGTGTTTTCTCGGATGATCACATTTTCGGATATTCCGTTGATATTTTGCCGAAACAGACTAGTTTATTTCACAGATTTGTTTTCCTAAAACCACACGTATGTATAAGTATGTCTAATGGAATGCCACAAATACTCAATCGAAGTTTTGTTTATCTAATATTAAAATTATTTCTCGATTAACAATTTATAAGTAACTTAAATTACAACTAAAGCATTTTTTTTTTTTTTTTTTTAGAAGTCTTTTAATTTGTAAACTACTCAGAAACGGCTTAAAAAGTTTTGTGAACACTGAAATATTTTACATGATGGAGATGTATTAATGTGTATAACTCAAGTTTACATGTACATAACTTTGTATTGTAAATCTACTCTTATACATTCTATTGGATGATCTTTTTAAGAGGATTATCTTTTTCAGGAGATATTTTGTGTACAGTTTATTTTTAAAGCTTACACTCTTTAACCCTTGATGTGTTATAGACTTAATCTCAGTATAGCCTATAGAAATCATTTGATGTTATTTCTATTTTTATCCGATTTGAAAATTACACATTCAGACAAATTGAAGAAAATCTTGTAGGCTCATTTTCGCTATACATCTATTTGAATATAAAAGTTTGATCTTCATTTAAAGGGCAAATGTTCACTTTTACAGTACAGCTTTGCTATCCAGGCACGTCTGTGCAAACACTGGTCCACTATTAAACCCAAACAGTTTAGGGTTTTATATTTTACCAACATTTTGTCTTTAGCTCCTTATTGTACTTAAAATGAGAAGAAGAACAATATTTACATTCACGTATTATCAAAAGTGTATATATACTAGATACATGCACTTGTTAAACATTTTTTTTTAAAGTTTACCTAAATACACTTACACAGGTTTTGGATTATTTCAACATATAAAATGGTAGATTTCAAAATCCAAATTGAGTGTCATTTATAATAATGTGTGTTTTTGTCAGAGGCCTATAGTTCAATTGATTAATGCCCTGTGAGGGAATTAAAAGGGTTGATTTTGTTATGAAGTATATATTTTTTCCAGGCATTTCATATTCATTGCGGTTGGCAGAGCAAACAGTGAGAATGTTGTGGAAGTTATCAACACTGATGCTGGTTCTTATGCAGTACCGGTTCAGTTCAGGACAAGTTTGCCCCGCTACAGGTACTTACATGTGAAGAGAAAACAATACAGGAATAATACCATGGATTATTTTAATAGACCCCCAGCAAAATGTCATGTTTTTTATCTGTCAATAATACTTTACAGGTCCATGTTGCATTTTATCAGATGCATGTGATCAATTTTTAACAAATTAAATCAAATTTGTCTATAGATTAACATTATTTTAGTTAATTCCACCTACCATAGGTCAATATCACTTTCCTCAGGTCAGTAATTCCTCATATCGACCTCACCAAAAGGCTTTTATTGAATATGATGTGCTGGTACAATGTCTATTGTTTAATGTTTTAAGAAATGAACAGTTGTACATGTATGTAGTGAATAACATTTAATAACGATACCTCTGCTTACTTTGTTTCTTTAATAGCTTTTATTTTCTTATTCTTTTGCTTTTTCTATCCTGACAGAGAAATCAGCAACATACAAAACTATTTTGGGTAGTCATATTCAAACTAGATCAAGTTAAAGTTTGGTTATGCCATGAATAGAAAAGTGAGTTCAACATTTATGATTTTGTAAAGCTGTGTTTGTTCATTATTCTTTGGTTTGCAGATGCAAATGGTGTTGAAATGAAGTTTTACAGAGCGCAGACTGATTCTGTAAGTAAATGTCAATGTTTACTCACCATTAATATAGACAGTTTAAATATGCTTTCAACCCATGGTCCATTTCAGAATGTTTTCAGATACTGTAAAATCACTATTCTTTTGGGGTACTTATTTTGTTGTGAATTTTGTAGATTAGCTAAACCATCAATTTAAATATCAACAAATGGGAGTATCTTTTAAGTAATGTACATGTACAATTATATCATGTTAGTTCAATATAAGAATCTACGAATTGAAGTGCCCTTGAAGGTTTGATAATTTATTCTGCTCTGAATATATCGATTTAGGTAGAAGGTGGGTTAATAATATTTTAAATTTTGGAGCAATTTTCTAACTTTGAAAACACACAATCATTACCGGTATACTTAGTGCCCTACGAAGCAGTATATTGAATGATTCGTTTCTTCTCCTTTAATTGACTATGTTTACTTTCAGTTCATATCGGAGGATGCAGAGATAAATACTGTTGTAGAAATCATTGCCAAAGCTAACTCCTACTGTCCCAATGAAGACTCTCAGTGTGATCTGATATCCTGCTGTAATGCGTAAGTATTATCTGAAGAAGTTAAAAAAACGTTCTCACAGTATCTGAAAAAATCTTACATTAGTTAAAGTGTGTTATAATACTGCAAGATTTTATCCGTGATTTCCATTGTACAGTTTTGGCTAGTATACCAGTAATGTTTATATACACAGCTTTTTCTTCTATATATGAGCATTCCCGTATAGGGCCTCACTGCTTCGATAATTAAAGCGTTGTGTTTGGTTCGAAAACAGACATAGATATAACTGTAATGAGGACTGGGTCACTAGAAAGGTTAACACCGTCATCAGGCTCTTGTTTTGTTTGCAACCCTGATCTAAATCTGTCATAAACACCAAAAGTTGAAACGGTCAAAGCACATGATTTTGTTTTGGCTCATATACACAGTCAAGAATCTGTATTACTAATAATATAAACTTACGTTAAACGAGTTTAGTTAACGTAATGAAGCAAAAGTTATTGTGCAGTTAAGAAAGAATATCTACAAGACAATTTTACTCTGCATAGGTTCTAATTAAAGCAGATTTCCTATCACATGACATTTTAACATGTCCGGTACCCACAGCTGGGCTCATTTCCCATAATGTTCTTGCATGCCCAGGGCTAAGTTGAAAGTGGGTTGTATTAAGATACGTGTAATGGTCATATTACATTGAGAAACTGGTCAATCATGTGATATATATAGTTATTACAGCTTGTTTGACGAAAGTATCCATATTTGAACCCTTGCGGTTTACAGGTTGTTAAAAGAGTTGAGATTTGACATAAGTTTTTTTATGAAAATAATTTTGAAAACATCATAAAACAAAATTTTGATTTTTCTTGAATAAGCATCAAACACAGCCTAAGTTGTATTGTATTTATTGCATTAAGTTCACATACTCAACACTTCAAGCAAACAAACATACTTATATACAATTTATGAATACACGATTTTCAGAGGATCATAATTATCATATTTCAAGTGATTTAAATACCATTTTTTATACAATCAATATCTACACAAAAAAAGAATAAACATGCAAAGTCATTTGATTTATATTTATTATCTATATTTACAGATTTAAGACAGATGAGGTACAGACAGTTTCTGGATATCCACAGAATAGTTTAAAGGACATGCTACATAAGATTTACATTGTACAACCTGATAATAGCTCATGTGCACTGAAGAAAGAATTTGTACAAGGTAATGTGGACTCTATATACGGAATTTACTTTCCTGCAGTCAATAAGTTGTTTGGTTTCAACAATATTTAACATTTTGACATTTAAGTCAGTCTTCCATAAGGCCCTCAATTAATTTTAGTTTGATTGTGAAATCCTGCTTTAATTCACTTCTGGAACCAACCAGTACTAAGCAATAAGGGTAAAGTTTCTTGCTTAAGGAAACAATGGGGGGCCTTTGATAGGGTTGTAAATATATTGATGTCATAGCAAGAAAAACAGATAATATATGTTTTATTTGATTATTGTGTATTTTAGTCATAAAACGTTGACCAGAGATGCATGGATATTTATGTCTAAGAGTATTTGAGGGTTAAAATGAAAGGGTTCTCAGTGCTATTGAATAAAGAAGCAGATAAATCCTTCCACATTCACAATTCTTTACAGTCTCAAAAAAGCGGGGTTTTAGATTTTGATAATGTAAACAGAATACAGTGGTTGCTGCATCAGTCTTGTAGTAAGAGGTTGAACCATACAAGGGTCTCTGTTGTTATAGCTCAGTACCTGTTGGTTCCAGGGACAGATTCAAGTGTGACATAACATACAGAATTGCTAAGCATCGAAATTGACCTAAAATAAATAAGGATGAATAAAAAAGGCTTGTGAATTAGATGATATATTTCTGTATTACATCCCTTTGGTAACCATTGTAATGCTATATCATTCAGAGATCATTGAACGAGCTAGGGAAGACATACATGATGCTACAGGTTACTGGATTACTTACATTGATGGAGAATTCTTTGGTGTTCCCCCACCCACTCAGCTGAACCAGATTATCATTCCTATCACATTTGCTGTACTTCTGATCTTGATTCTTTTGACGGTCATTCTCCATAAACTACAGTAAGTATGAACACATATTAAACTAAAATTCGGTATAATTAGCACAAATTTTAGTTTTTCCCTATTAATCAGTGGTTGTTTGCAATAAGTAATATACCGCCAATTGGTTATAATTCGCCGGATTTAACATCACATCTAGCAGATTAATGTTTTAATAGACTGTTCTCTCTGGTCATTCTTAGGCCTTCAGGTGTTGCAAGGTTGTCGTTCATAATGAAAAGGTCCTTCTGTAGTGCTTGCATGTTTTACATTTTTTGACACACTGAATAATGTAAGTTGTAATGATATGCTTTACATTTTCACACTTCTACATGTACTGTTTTGTTTTGTTGTCACGGCCATATCTTCACTTATTGTAACATTATTATCACAAGCTTCATTTTCCCTCACCAGTCAGAGACGTGAGGCCCAGGAGAGACGGGAACGAATCTTGCGTGAGAGAAAGTCAAAGACGAAGAAATCCCAGGTGGGGCCAGCATACAATGTAGACACTACCAAACCAGTGGAGGGCCACAAAGTGCCAATGCCAAGGTAAAACGCTCTTAACTCAAATTTCAAAGGGGTGAATTGGAGACTGTTTCAATTGCTTCTTTAATTGTTTCATGGCAATTAAAACAATCTCGTTTTCATCTCTTCAATCTGTTGTTTAAGTTGTCCTTTCTGAAGGAATAGTTCTTTTACCCTTCAAATTGTTTTTTTTCCAAATAGTATTGTATGCTTGTCTTATACTAGATAATTACAGGTTGATGTTTTATTGTCTTTGTTTAAACAGTAGTATTCATTCATACCAATTAAATAAAAAATGAACTGTAACTTCTAATCACAGCTATGATTATCATACACTAGTGTTGTGCTGTGGATTGAAATATCTAAACAGAACTTAAATGTCTATTCTGCATAAGGTTTGTTGACTACTTTAATAATATCAGTAAAAATGTGTAGCCCTGTCCTCTGTTAGATAAGTTAACTAAATCATCATCATCATCAATGTCATCCTCTGTGTCATCATCATCATCATTGTCATAGTTATCATCATCATTATCATCATCATTATCATCATTGGCATCACCATCATCATCAATGTCATCATTGTTCTATTTATTGTTGTCATCATCAGCAGCAGCATCATGATAGTCATCATCAGTGTTATTTAGTCATCAATGTGACGCAGTGGTTAGCATGTGTGATTCCAATCAGTCAGTTGTGAGTTTGAACCCTATCAAAGGCTAATGTTGTTTGCTTGGGCAAGAATCTTTACCTGCATGGCTACTGGTACTGGTTGGTTCCAGGAATTGATGTGAGCGTGACTTCACAAGCGAACTTAAATAAACTGAGGCTTTTTTATTTAATTGAAATATATGTCAATTTAAATTACGGTAGCTTCCTTGATCGTTAAAGTTGCCCTTTTGTTCAAAATGAATTAATTGCCTAAAAAAGGTATAAATACATTATAATAAATGCTACATTGGAAGGAATCTGTGTTGAGTTTGAAAGAAAAAACAACCACACTATATAGGTCTTAAATTCCTTCTTGTAAATTGCGTGCAAGTAGTAGAAATCTTTTATGACTGACCAGTTAAATAATATTTTTGATGATTTTGGTATATGATTATAGGCTAATTTTTCAGTTGTCTATATATCCCAAAAAGGCATTGTTGTATGAGAACTTTATGGCTACAAATTACAGATGAATATAATTATTTCTGTGTATTTTTTTTTTATTTGGAGCAAAAGTCGACCTTTAAATAACTTCAAAACCAAAAACCTGTAATTATTCTCCTAGTGCTCCTGTTCCTGCTCTGATTCAAATGAAGGGGTAAGCAATTGTGGTACGACATGATTGATGTACATGCATAATTATACAAGTTTGACATGTCTTAATGTTTGATACACAATTTATGATTTGTATTTTTTTAGTATTGTCTAACATTGTACACTATGTGATTCAAGATAATTTCACAATTTAGTTGAAACTTTATTTAATTTATTCACAATGTCTCACAAGCAATGCAACATTTATATAGATAGAAACCCCCCTCATTGATAGCCTAGTGGTAGAGCGCTGGCTTCGAGTGCGGGAGGTCCCGGGCTCAATCCCCAGTCAAGGACCGCGTCATACCAAAGACGTTATAAAAATGGGTACCAGTAGTTCCCTTGATTAGCACTCAACATTAAAAATGGGAAATACTGGCTTTTACTCTAGAATTAAGATAGGAAAACAATGTAACGGATAAAATCTTGGATAGAAATCCTTCGAAGTCGAAAGGTCATTGGCTGTTGTGGCGGAAATGGAAAAAACTGAATGACCCTGCAGAACCAACAAAGTTTAACGCTAAACTTTTTTTTGAAAAATATAAAGATAGAAAATGTGTAAAAATTCAATGACATGTTTAATCAGGATACTTTTCTGAGTGATGATCAGCAAGGAATAGAAATATCTCAACTTATGTCCGATTTCGGCATTTTCTTGTAGACTTTTAACACTGAAAATGTCCCAATTGTTTATTTAGACCCAAGTAACTGCTTGTATTTAGACCTTACTAGACAGTATGAGGTATTGAATAAGCTGTAACTATTGACAATTTGATTTGAATTTATTATAATTTGAAATATTTTTTCTAATAATTTCTAAATATCAAATATGAGAATAAACATGATTGTACTAAAAGCCTTGATACAAATGATAAAAAAACCTGTTTTAATTATAAGCATTCTAAAACTGTTTGCTTGGAGCTAACATTACAGTACATTAGCATATTTTTTATCTATATAGCTATCTAGGATTTTATAATTATTTATTGCATCGATAACAGTATATTAGATATTAAGCTGACTAGTTTACGCTTTGATACATGTATAGTATAAATGAGTTTTCTTCACTGAACACTCTGATATATATTATTCATCTATCATAGTTTTTTTTATTGTTGTAGTTAAAAGAAATTACCATATTTTATTTAAGAAATAAAACATCTGTACCCGTGTTTTATCGCGGTACTAAAATAAGGGTACGAGTTCGGATGCATATGATTTCAGTCAAACATTAATAAAGCATGACTCTTTGTAAACTAGAAAATACAAAGCTCTCACATAAATCACATTTCCTGTAACAGTAAACTTCTTGTCTTGACACTACACCCGTGATGAAGTGCACACATGAAGTTTGTTGCATCTTACCGGTAACTATTAGACATGAAATTCTACAGGTTTTGAATCTAAAACTGTAAACTGGGAACATTTTCGCTTCTGAAATATTTTATGAAATTGATGCTTATGCAGTATACTCCTGTCTACGTCTTTCATTATGTTTGTAAGTTTTAAAGATCATCATATGTCATTATTATTCACTATTTTCTTGCATTTGCAACTTGAATAATATTAAGAATTAATTTCTCTCAAATTATACCAAATTTACAGTACTTAGTGTATTATTATTAACAATTCTGTTACTGAAAGATTATTTAGTTTTCATATAGCACAATATTTAAATTATAGTACGTATTGAGGGTTTTAAATGTAATGGTTCTTAATGCTTTTGAATAAAGATAGAACTATTTTCATTTTTACCACCTCGATATTAACCTCTCTGTAACAAAATGTTGTTAGTTGACCCTTAAACTGTATAACTTACAACCGTATACATAACATCTGTATGGTCTGGATTATAATATTCGCCTTTTGTAAATATAATATATGAACAAAATACAGTCTTAATTGGAATAGAAGAGTATTATGGTATATTATAAATTAAGCCCAGGGAAAATGATACAGTTTACATGGTAAATACGAAAGGGTTATATCTGCTTCTCAATTCAAAAGCACTTTAAACCCTTTTGCTTTCAACTCTCTATCTTATCTAGAATAAATCTTTTTGAGGAGTGAATGGCAAAGGGGTCTATCTGCTTCTCAATTCAAAAGCACTTTAAACCCTTTTTACTTTCATCCCTCAGTTTTTAGGAAGCTTTTGCATCTAGGGTTAATTTAGCCCCGATAAGGTCACATACGTTGTAGTCAGTCCGTCGTTTTCCCCCACTAGATTCCTATATGGATTTTTTTTAATTATGCTGCAGCCATTTACGGGGAAACAAATCTTATAGTACTCAGGTTGGGTAATCCAGGAACATTCAGGCTTAAGTGTTTAGTGAACTATTATAAAAGTGGGGTCTATCTTACTTCAACGAAAAATACGATTTTTGTTACTTAATTTTTTTTATTGTATTTGGAAAATGGTCATGTGATTTTCTCTTAGCATAAAGTTTGCGATCATGAACCTTCACACTATTTCAATAGCATCACGCATGCAATGAAGTACAGTAAAACCCCGCTTTAAGACCACCCCGAAATTAAGACCACTCCACTATTAAGACCACCATTTTAAAGTCCC
>ENA-OREC01001795-OREC01001795.1-marine-metagenome-genome-assembly--contig:-NODE-1795-length-11273-cov-14.113612_pt1 | contig 11273 bp, 7 predicted proteins | sample MGYA00248626_ERZ508543 | MGnify/ENA primary metagenome ERZ508543 (study PRJEB26211, sample SAMN05518279) | marine metagenome | isolation source: Puget Sound, Washington, USA | host: Bankia setacea... | reverse complement strand
AATGTTAATGTTTATATAATCATACAGATGTACTATATAATGTTAATGTTTATATAATCATACAGATGTACTATATAATGTTAATGTTTATATAATCATACAGATGTACTATATAATGTTAATGTTTAAATAATCATACTGAATAGTTGCAGCAACATGTTGATTTGTGTGTCAATTATTATCCCAAATGCGGTTCTTGTACACGTAGTCAAACCATTCTCAATGATGATGACTGGTGTGGCATAAGATGTAAACAAGCGAGGCAAACAACAAGCGGTTACCACTAAACGGTGATTGCTTTACTAGACATTTGCACAAGATTACGATTTGAATCTGTTCTGCGTGTTGCCATTACAGTTTACAAAGTTCAAGATAAGTGTGGAATATTGTCAACGTGATTGAACTATATCAATGAGTTATATAGTCACTTCGCCGGATCGAATTTATATTTATATTGCATTTGCCAGTTTGAGACGAAAGGTAACGTAAATAATCCGAACACTCTCTAATACTAGCTCGTACATGTTTAATACACTTGTTTTGTATTATTTATAACCATAAGAAATGTTAATTAAGAAATAAAACATCTGTACCCGTGTGTTATTGCTGATTCTAAAACGATCCCTTGATTTGTTACTATGCACAGAAGGAAACGAACTGTGTAGTATTTATTCGTTAATATATGGGCCCGTGCTCTAGGTTACGTTTACAGTCCGCGTAACCAAATAACATCCTGTCAATATAAGCTTTCTAAAAAAACTAGTGCAGCGCATTATAGAGGCACCATTGGTCTTACCGTCTTAGAATCGAAATAAAACATCGGTATTCGTTCTTTCAAAACATACAAAATAACCCTTATTATAAATGGATAAATGAAATAAAAACTATGTAAAACTATGTTGGACGTACGGACATATGGTTGAATCAAAATAATTTACACGGTACTAACCGACGAATTTATTTCTTTAAAACAAGCTTTAATCGATCAATACCCAACAAACCTGGCGAACGCAGATGTTACAGTCTAGCAAAGGTATAATGTACCTCAATTACAATGACAATCTTGAACTAGAACCATATTTTAAAATACTAAATCAAAACGATTGTATAACTCTTTTCAAGTTTAGAACATCAAACCACAATTTGCCAATAGACGTTGGAAGATGGGACGGAACTCTAGTTGAAAACCGGAAGTGCACGTTTTGTTCCCATGATGCCTTGGTATCAGAGCAGCATTATCTATTGTCCTGTAATCAGTTCCCTTCCGGAAGAAACAAATGGTTGGGCATATCTAATAACAATCTCCACTACTTCACCGAGTTGCTTAGAAACCAAAATGAAAAGACCCTTCAAAAGTTATGTAAATTCATCTACTTGATAATGTCTAGTTTCAAATAACTGCTGATGCCACATTTTTATTTCTACACACCTTGGTTTTTCTATGTTATCACAAAAATAATACTATTTCTGCTGTACATTTAATACTTATAGAATGGCACTAATTATACTGCATTGTAATGAGTTTTTTTTGTGGAAAATTCTATTGTAACCCTTTCAAAATAAGACGTATTACCAATTTGGTAGAGTAAGATTACTATGTGCTGAAATTATATGACATCTCAAAACACATGTATATATGTGTATGTATATGCTTATGTGTGTATACATAGTTTTCAGCTTAGATTCGACACAAAATGTTATGACAGCCATGTCTTGTTATTTTTGCCGCCCTTTGTTTTGTAAATACATAGAAGGAACAGTTTGTGTTAACATATATAACATATTGGTTTTCCCCCACAATCTCGATCTGTATTATGTAAATAGTAAGTTGACCGTTTATTTCTCTTGTTTATTGTTTATCCCCATACTGTAGATGTGTATAAAAGGTATTTGTTTTTCTTGTTGTTGACTCAAGTCCGTGGTAACAGCCATATTTGATTGTATACATAAAACACTGTCGTTTTCTTCTTTGTGCACAGGCCGTTTTAGATCAGGTGATTTATCGGGTCGATTAGTGTTCATCCATAAAGCCGTGTTTGTAAGCAATACCTACCTATTGTTGTCCCAAATAAAGGAAGATAGATTACGTTACAATTGGATAACAACATAAACATAAAAAAGTGGTTGACTATTCCTTGAAATTGAAAATTGAAATTTCATTTCAGACAATTACAGAACTTATAGCGTAACAGCGTTTGGATCATTGAACGTTTTTAGATAGTTCAATGACGCTCGATTCAATTTTAACAAGGACGATTTTGCGATGCATACATTTTGCCAGTGTTTTTGCATCACTTAAAAACCTTTTAAATGTCTCAATCTTAAAATTGATATAATTCGGTCTTGTAAGTTCTAATTGTTAACTACAGAACCAGCGTCAAAATAAAGTGTAGAAGTTCTCGGACAGAAACATCCGAAATACTAAAATCTTTTTCACATTTTAAAATCGGATCAAAGTTATGTTTGTTTTTGTTGCATATTGACTATACTATTAATGCAAACCATTATTTGATAAAAACAACAATGTCTAACAAGAGATATAGAACTCATTATACAATATAGAGTGAGTTGGATACCTTCGGTTCTGACAGTATTTTCGTTAAGAACGTTTACACGTGAGGTAAAAGTAGTGCAGTCATATATTAACAGATAAATAAAACACAGTTTATTTCCTTCTTTGTGTATAGGAGACAATCACGGGACCGTTTTAGAATCTTATACACACTACCTGGAAATACATTGTTTTTAATTTCAATCTTTCATCATTCCATCATTTCTTGTACCTGAGTGTACGTAAACAGGAACACCGTTTAGTAAAACTGACCTACTTCACACAACCAGTTTCTTTTCTAGTTTAAAAAAACCGTTCAATCTGCTTTTGTCATATATGTTAACAAAAACTCGCTTTTATTGGGTTTCACATCTGTGTATAGACGCACAAAGAGCAGCATTGTGTTTTAGAAGAATCGTGCCGAGCAAGTCAATACTTTCTCTTCATGGAAACACGTTCCATTGAATCGATTTGTGATTAAACTTGCTTTTTTGTTTGTGATCGATTCTTTGAACTACGTAGGATGTTTTATTCCAATTAGTAAATATTATAGTATGTGTGCATCACGTTTTTGTAGCTTGGTGTTATTGCGTCGGTATTGTGAATTGTAAAGAATTATGTTGTATGAAAATAATTAAGGTTGGTTAATAAAGGTTCTGTTTGTAAAGTTACTATTTATTTTAACGCTTTACATATACAACATATACTCAAACTCGTTTATATGCATGTAAAAAAAGGAACTACTTGCCTACGCTTTGCGAAATCTGCATCTAATCTAGATATTGGAATATCAAATACTCAAACTTGTTAATATAAATAAGTGTATAATTGATAACTGACCATGGTGTTCCCGTCTTAACTACGTGTGACCCTAGATAATGATCATAAACTGTTAAACAATTGCCCAGATCACTAAATGGTTTTAACTTTCAAAATACTTCTAGTAAGATGTCAATCTCCCATGCAGAGTTGTCGTTCCTTGCAGTCTCTCTCAATCTCTGCTAATGTCTCAAAAGTAGTCCAATAACGGTTGATTTTTGGCAGGAAGTTCAACAAAATGACGGAAGAAAATAAAAAAGATTTCCTTTCTCCTCAAATAAATATTTATAAAATGCATTTAGCTGTCCATAAACACGATGTTCTTGTCATAATCATTAAAACAATCCCGATCAATGTTTTCATTCTATCTGATGAATACATAGATCAGCTTACTTACAATAAGTATACACCAATATAGTCCCTACATATATTGCCAATTTGAAACAGTATTTTCATCTCAAATAATAATATTTAATTGCATATCACAACTAAAGAATTTTTCCCAAAGTAAAATAGCCTCTAAAAAGCAAAATCTAGAACATAAATGGATTTTACAAGTGTGAAACGTGATCTATTCTGCTTGTCAAAGGAGGTCAGTGTGTAGGAGATTGGTATTGTGTTCAAGTATATTAACTGATTTTATTATGGTCTTAGGTAAAGGCATATTTCCATAAGAAGGACTCTCTTATTTCTAAAGAAACTTGGAGCGAAACAGATTCTTTCCTCGCGTTCGATGTCTAAAACCATATTGACTGATTTTAGAAAATCGTCTTTGTTGTTTTCTGAAAACCACTCGTCTTTGTTATTTTCTGAAAACCACTAGTGTTATTGATGACGTTTATGCTTAATCGAGTTTCATTCTTAGGCCCAGACTATTGATACAAACAGTGCGCGGGTATTACTGCTATCTGAAACCAGTGGTGCATTACATGTTGTGAGTTACGACATCGACCGGCTATATTCTACTTTTAAATCATGACATTTTGTGGTGTATGGATACTGCAGGTTCATTTATTAAGTTGCCTTTTTCACTGTAGTTATGCATGCTTCACACATGCTTTTAACGACTGAATATTGAAATGATGGACGTGTCAATTCATGATAAATCACGTGAGTTAACATAACACTTAATGTTAACATTCGCTGTACACACGTATGCATTGCATCAGAGGCTGATTATTGAATTTGTCTCTTTGTAATAGTTCATTAGTGCAATTGTAAGTGTCTTCACGAATAAGAAACCATAAAGCGCAGCTTAGTAGCTTAGTGTCTTATATATTGTTCGATAGGCAAAGCATGTACTTCTGCACGTAGGCCAAACCAAGCCACGCCTACTATTCATGTATACCAAGGTGTGAAGAGAAAATATCATGTGGACAATTTCTCGTGTGAACTTTGTTGCAGTTTCATTGTTGAAAACACCCGCGCTTAGTATGGAGCCAAACTTTAAATTGATAGAAGATGGCGAGTTTTTCCCCCGGATGTTTACAGATGTTGCCAGCGATGTCATAGGTTTGACGAAGAGATGCAGACGCCATACTAACTATGTACATCCCCAAAAGTGTAAAAAAGGTTGTTTTATGGAAAGACGGTCGTAAAATTGCACTTGACATTTAGAGTGATGAATTATGGACTACGGAAACTATCTCTTATAGTTGATACACCTGTACATTTGTTGTTTTATAGAACAAGTGTCTGATATGTTATGTTTCTTTTGATAGCGTTTTCTTTTCTCATACCAAAGAGTTATCCTTGTTTCTCATGCATCTTGTATACATTGACACTATGTTGTTTTGTGTTTCGAGCATGAGCTTTGTTACTTCGTCGTCCATTGAATATTCACAAAGATATGCGCAAAGATTGGATGAACCTTGATATTAATGAGCAACAAGTCGAGCACATGCATACTTAGTAACCTTTGAAAAAAGAACATATCGACACACCGCAATATTTCCATACACCGGTATATTGGCTGTCTTCATGAAATAGAGATTCAAATTTTCAAAAAGCTCATTGGGCGGAATAAAAGGTCAGACCCTAAGGACATTAAATTATTCATAGTGTTAGAAGCGAGTGTTTTTTTGTTAATAGTGGCTTCTAGAAACATTGGCATAGCCTGCGCTTGTGTTACATTTTATATCCATAAGACTGACTGCATACAATTCCTTTCCAACAAACATAAACAATGAAGGCCACATTTCGCATAGTTGTGTCTAGTTATGGATATAAACTGGGACAACTGTGGTCCTCATATCAAGTACTTGTATGTTTATAAGGAGAAGATAAATCAAAGATAACATACACTTTAGAACATGCGTAATCTAATAAAGCACTGTTAACGCACCAAAATACGCTTGGCTGCTAAATTGCTAAGATCGTATCACTAAATTGTTAGAAACTGTGCAACATGGATAACTCTTGTACTTGCTGATAAACTAATGCCAGTAGCTTTGAACGAAATTACCCGAATTTGATCATTATAAAATCTTACAAGCCATGTAATGTGGTCATACAAATGTATACAGTGTTAACTCAAGATTGCAATAAAAAGTGTTAACAAGGTATACCTCTGAAAATTAGGTTAATTCAATCGTAATAATCCTGATTGGTCCGATTTCCTACATGATCAAACTTACCCTAGCTCTTGTGTCAAATAAGGTTAATATTGCTATTGTGGTTTAAAGAGAGTAACTATAGTTGTGACACTGCACGGACGACGGGTATCTACTGACCTTGCAATCATACAGTGCGTACAATAATATGTAATAATCAAGAAACTAAAGAGTGTATTTAATGCTTTTATTAAGTGTAGGATAAATATGACACATTTGACAAAACAAACACACACACGTTTCATATCTGTCCATGTCCAAGTGTGTTTCTAGGCAACCAGACACACCAACTTCCAATTTGAGAACTACTAGTAACTTGACTTTCTTCGTGTAAAATGACGATATCAATGGAAGTTTTCAAGAAGAGCCCACCCTGTTATGGTACTCGTCGTCTGCAGAACTTATAAACATGAAGACTGCACCGGCAATGGTAAATATCGCTGCCACAATGACCAGTGCAAACCCGGCACTCAGATCAAAGTTTTTATAAATACCCAAAGGACCGTTGTCAGTGGCGTAGATAATGGTCCCGACGAGCATGACAAATCCTGAAAAAAAATAAAACATGAATCGTCTATAACGAGTTTGAAGTAAAATAATAGCTGCAAAACAAAACTCATCAATAGCAACATTACGACTTTATATATACTCGTAAGTGAGTGAATATAGTTCAACTAGACATGTCCAGGGGTATTCTAGAAACTATTGGGTTATCATGTTTTTTTTTATAAAATATGAAGTTCATTTGGTAACATGTTCCACATATCTTCTACAAAACAGAATGTATTCGCCCATCACCTGCGACTGTGAGACTAGCAGCTACATAGTTAAGTACCCGTATGACCACTCCTTTCACCATAAACTGACTCAACAGGAACCAAACAACAGCCACGACTCCCTCGACCATGCCTAGTATCACGAAAATACGTGTTACTTCTAGGTGAGCTCCTAAAGATAAAGAAAACATAAGGCTGTTGACATATTGTATTAAGACATTGAATACACAATATTCATATATACATATATTGTATTAACACCGTGGTCTACACCACTCACGAAGACACAGTGACCCTATAAGCCAACAATAGCTTCATACTACCCGTGTATTCATGTACTATATTATATGACCTAACAGAAACGGGAACAATATCTTTCGATTTGTAATTTTCATGTGTATGTATTTTTATACTGAATAAATGAACTGTTCTTCAGTTAAAAAAAAAGAAGAAAAAAAAAGATCTTTCAATCCCAAGCGTATTCTCAACATCGAACGTGTTAGACAACAGATTGGACTATTGCAGCTTTGTTAATCATTTAGTATGGCAACCTTTAAAATACATTAAATGGTTATTGCAAACATTTGATAGTAAAGTGTACATGTTGAATTACTTTGAAGCCCTTTTATATTTGTAGTTAACAGCATCACCTATTGTCACAGAAAAGGCCCATACAGAGGCGTCATAGAAAGCCAACTGCACTGCGATGCTTTCAGGCATGTTTACATTGTTTTCACATATCCACGTGGGGCATTGTGAAACCACAGTTTAAGTAAACAACAAATTTGCAATGTCAACACTTTGCTGACTCTTGATAGGGATTTTTTTTTAGCTGATTATGCAAATGTAAATTGAGTGTTTATCGATCTACTTTCAGCGCTTTGGTCAATTTTCATTTCAAGACAAGTTTCGGTTTATTTCGACACTGGAGGGCTTTCATATCAAAGTTAACGGACAGATAAGCAAGTCGAATCTTTGTTTTAAATAATCTCAAGCAGTTGTAAATAAAAAGAGTAGTATGTTTCAATAAATTCGATATTTACATGTAAACTATAAGCATTAAGAGTACTTTCGTTAAGTTTCTATGCTTTGCGTTGGTTACCCTAAACTAACGTCTAACATTAGTATGGCCTTCATTCGTCGTGATTGTCGCCTATGAATATGTGCACGTGCAAATTTCGCCCATGCTTTTCTGCGTAGATGTTTTGATAACACAGTACTTTTAAAACAGTCCACTTACAGAAATAGAGGACTGTTTTAGGTAGATATTGTGACATATCGTCGTATAAGGATAATGAAAGTTACTAAAAATAGAGGACCAAACCCAACCTTCTGTTAGCCTTCCAGAGTACCGCTCTACTAAAGCACTGACACACACAATCAAAGCGCTGCGGGCACTGAAGTATTCACTGCTTGTAAAATGTCCGATTGCATATAGCGAATAATGCAGCCTGCTTTAGTACGGATTTTACCAGGTTCCCCGATACCATGTGAGTTAACACAAGGTAACACGTTTAAAGTGCGAGATGCATGAAGACATGCCAGTGTGTTTTAAGTTAATCCCTTGACCTTTTATCTAGACTGTCCTTTTAATACGATGTATAAACATAGTCATAAGTCTATATAGGATCTCCACAGTGTGTTCCAGGGCTTTACAGCAACTGATGGTCAACTTTCTCAACTGAATCTGACCATCAGTGGAAGGCCAGGGTGTACATGTTACATAAAGAATATTTGTGAGAAGTTATGATAATGCTTCAAAGCAAGAGTAATAGTCTGGACAAGAAAATCCAGACAGACGGACACACACACACTGAACAGTCATTGTGGCGACTATATTAAGACACGCATTGATGTGTTTTACTAACATAACTATGGAAGATAAAAAACCATTTGAATATCAAAGAAACGGTTATTGATTAAGCAAAGTAAGGCAGAGGTAATTGCTACAAAATGCACACAACATTAATCATTCAATGTATTGAAAAGGAACATTATACATTATAATGTATACACAAAATGAGTGATGTTAATAATTTAAGTCATACTGAAGAACACCTAAATGTAAGTAAAGTCTAACAAAATATTTCTATATAAAAAATATGGCCAAAGCAAAATGAACAAATAATCCGCAAAATAACTGTTTTCAAAACAATTTTACAACATAAACAAGATAAAGCATACATAACATATTTTTATCATTATTGAAATAGCCAAACTATTCTACACGAAGCATAACAAGAGTACCAAACTGACATAAAATATGCCAGCTGGTAGCAACAACATTTTTTAGCAGGATTTTCCAACTCATTGAGTTCTTGAGCTGTTTTTCAACAATGATGTCAACATTACATGGGTGTTCCCTTGTAAGACAATAATTGGCAAACATTTGGACAATTCAAGGGTGGTAATTCAGGAGTGCCAATTTACCTGGTTATATATTTTGGGCGAGACATTATGCCTTTAAGTATTGTGACCAGGTTTCATAAGGATCTGGCAAAATCTGTTTGCCTTACAGAGCGGACATCACTAATTTGGTGAGATTATTGACAATTCAAGGGCTATAATCCAGGTGTGCCTTGGACATTTGAGCTGGTTGTCGAACTTTGGCTAGATATGATATATTTAGGCATTGTGACCAGGTTTCAAGAAGATATCATTAAAATTGTTTGACTTAGAGAGCGAAAATCTCTGGCCAATCCGCCGCAGGTGTTCAAAGAGGACATCCCATTTTTCAAACAAGCGTCTAAAAATGTTCTCTGTATACAGTGAAACGACAAAAAAAAAGTAGTAACAAATTGAGATTTTACCGATACACCGATGTTTGGCAAGTAAATCAATAAAACTCTGCATTTTCAATTTAATCAGAGGACAAGTGCATAAAATATAGTTTTGAATAAATAACATATTCCAGGTCAAATACCTAATGTGGTACATCAAACAAGTGGTGACAAATCGGGAAACAATTAATTAAAGAGTGCACTTAAAGAAATTAGTTAAATTGAAAATGGTGGGACATATTAGAGCAGTACACTTTGGAAACAGAACACACATTTGAAATCATGCAGTTTTGTTTTACACAGTATTGACAAAACCAGATTATTCCTAAAACACGTTTACTAAAACATAATGCATTTCTAACTCATGTGTCTACACTTGTACGACAGTAACAAAACGACATGAATTCCTGGCAATACTTATAATTTACCAAAACTAATAAGTAAAATCTGGGTTGTCAATGTCATGTAAGAAAACCTAAATTCTTTTTTGAATATTTAAAACAACATCATATGCCAGGCCAACATTCCGAGCAATGCCTATACCGGCAGAGTATTCCCAGTCTTTATTTACGTTCTACTATAATGCTGCATCATTTAGTTGAAGCTAAGTGAGTCACTGAGTCTAAAATAAAGGAATACTTCTAATACAACAAAGGGTCATCTCGTACCTACCAAGAAACATTCACATGTATGGAACGCAACTTATGTAACAATACCATTTCTGTCAAAGTGATAAATAGAAATCAATAAGACAAACGTCTGAATTAATAAGTTTCTTGTTTAAATTCTCGACAGTTATTAAATAAGAAGTTGCTTTCATGGATATATACTAACACTGAACTAAGATATATGGTGTTGGACTGTTAATTATTACATTCAAAGGAGATTTACCTCATTTGATAGGTATCATAAAATATGTTCTAAAATCTGTATATTTTTATTTAGTAGTAGAAAAGATTGAACTGGGCTACCAAATTACTCTGAAACTTGATATGTGTACACATTTTTCTCAATGAAATCTGCCAGGTATAAATTGTTCAAGAGCAAAATACCATATATACTAAATTGTTTAATAAAACAATATGCACTAGACATTGGTTAGATAAATGTGTCTGAGAATGGAAATATTAAGAGTCAGAGACCTACATTGTATTTCTAAGTGAATATAATCTTGATCAAATGTTAGTTATCTAGCTTCTGTAATTATACAGCCTCGTTAACAATCGTTCTCTGATTATACTTTTCAATTTGAACAATAATATTGATTGTTTTAAAATCGCATATTCATGTACAAATGAAATGATGCATTAATCAATTAAATATCTCCTATCGCCGAACTATTTTGTTCTTGACTTCGCTTATATATAATAACAGCTGATCATATAGTAAACAGACAAATAGTCAAGCAAAGAAACAGGTATACATGTGCTTGAAGAAATACTATACATGTCAAACATATACATTAGATCTACAAAAAACGTTTGATATTACGTGATCTGGCATATTACCCTTGGGTTGTTAAGTTGAATTCACCAAAATAATATTTATTCTTATTCTGAAACAAATGGAGATACTACATTTGTCATTATAACAATGCTGTACACACAAAGAATATGTGATTGGCAAAGTCACTGACAGCTCGAGGCATGACACCATGCTGTATTCAGATTTTCTTCTAATTGTTCCATTTTTCAACCAACTTTAATCTGTGCTGAGGCAACAAAATAAATAAATA
>ENA-OREC01001794-OREC01001794.1-marine-metagenome-genome-assembly--contig:-NODE-1794-length-11274-cov-13.313477_pt1 | contig 11274 bp, 4 predicted proteins | sample MGYA00248626_ERZ508543 | MGnify/ENA primary metagenome ERZ508543 (study PRJEB26211, sample SAMN05518279) | marine metagenome | isolation source: Puget Sound, Washington, USA | host: Bankia setacea... | reverse complement strand
TACTTTAGATATAATATCAAGTGGAAGAACTAGCGGTCAAGAAATAGACGAAACGAAATGTTGCTCACTTTAGTCATGGAACAATAACGAGCATTGTAGTTCTCTTATTGTATTCTTTATTTGAGACCCTTGTGGAAGATTGACATGTCAAACGAGTGACCTCTTGAAATAAAGTCTATTATTATTATTACTATTATTACTATTATTATTATTATTATTATTATTATTATTATTTTTTGAATTTTTTTTATTATTATTATTATTATTATTATTAGCCTGATTTGTTACATTTCGGTTACGATAATTCGCTTACAATAACAACATTCGCTGTATCGAAAGAAAGGTGTTCAGAACTCATAAAATAATACGCTTACAAGACCAACATCAATTCATACAACAAGTGGTCTTAATAACGAGTTTGTCGTAGTAGCAAGACACAAGTATCATGTAATTATATGTTTTTGACCGCAAATAGGTTGTCTTAATAATAGGCCTGTCTCAATATCGAGTGGTCTTAAACGCAGAACCTCACCTTATCATACGTTTTGTAACCAAACTTACATTTAAAATTCAAACACATACCAGGTTAACTCGTTTGTACATTTCTGTATAATCAACTAAAACAACTTAATTTCATGTGTTTACATTAATAACCACCGGCTTTGATTCAACCTGAAAATAAATCGCAGCAAAGTGGTCTTTGTGCACGAAATTATGCCTGTTTATTTGATACGATCTTAAATATAAAGTTCAGTAGAATTGAAAAACGTCTAATTGTTTGTAAAATGAATGTGCAGAGAGACATTTGAATACATAATGTGTAACGAAAAATGCAAAATCAAAAACAGTTACTTCAAAGGCGTGCGATGCAACACTATACATAAAGCACGTAGCATGTATACGTACTGGTTGAACTGGATTTCCAGATGTATAGATCACATGTTTTGTTGATCGAAGTCTTACTATATCTATCAGTACATGTCGTACAAAACACCAAAATCAAAACCCTGAAATGTCTCTTGCTCATCGATTTGTGTTTGATACATAAACGCGCGTATTAGTTATTTGTTCAGTACTGTTCAATCGATATCTAAGTTATGTCGAATGAAAACGTAGCACAGTATGTGATACATTTTGTTTATATTTGACTAAAGGCCCCTCATGCTGTTTTTTCTATATTCCAGGATGGCCAGCAAGTCGTCCCTATTGAGTCTCACGTTGCTGATGTGCGTTGCTATGGTTATTGCACAGCCCCCGTTCTACCAGACATTTGGTGGAAGCGTAGGTCGATTTCAACCATCCTTCCAGCGATTTCAATCCGGCAGCTTTGTGCCAATGGGATCTTTCGGTGGTGGTGGCGGCGGCGGAGGACCCTCGAGAGACTATTTCGGAGGGGTTGGGGGCTCAATGGGTCTGCCAGTATGGGGAGGAGCAGGAATAGGGGAACGACATGCCAACGGCCTCGACAGACACGGACGGGGTCTCTTTCCACGATAAGACTGGGAGAACTGGGAGAGGAGATGTTGTTTGAAGATGGCGAAACGATATCAGAAGAGAACTAAAGTGAACACCAATCAACGTCAACATCATTGTGGAGATATCTTAACTTCAACAAAATGTCAAAATGTTATAACCATATGACAACTTTGTCGTTTTAATGTGTATTTAATGACCGGGTTTAATTTATTTTATTGTATATTGTCAAGGTGATATTCAAATACGCATACCAAAAAGCATACTCATAATAAATCCGTGAACATGTTTACTGATTATACTGCACTCTATACATGGTAATTGATATCAACGTTTATGAGATTAGATAGTTGTTAGTATATGCAACATTCGTCGGTGTAACTTGCTAATCTGTGACATGGTGATATTTGTGTACTTGAAAAAGGTCGGAAATATTCTAAACATTGCTAACATCTTAAGAAGTAGGTGAAAACTGTATCAACATAATTCGTTGTGCTTTCCAAATAAAAATGATGATCAATCAGGAAATTGTATATGTACATGTATTTGATATTTTCAAAGCAAGGGTCCAATTTATGACAAAGCAGGTGTTTGTATATGTCGGTGAATTAGTAGTGATTGGGAAATTAAAAAGAATGTGTTTGATATTAAACGCGTTTATGTGTTTCTGATTTACATTGACCTATACTCCCCCTACCAATCCACAGCCCCGCTTACACCCCTCACGTCCAACCAGGTGAGGGTTTGTAATTTAGGAGTGTACATTTTTACACTGTTTAATATTTACAAGTCGATGAGAAAGAGATTAAAGAAACACCCTGTCAAGGTTTTAAGTTAATGTTGTTGTTGCTGTTGTTCATCTTCTATTGTGGTCTATGTTTGTTTGTTTGTGTAGTTTGATTTTAGTGTTGCTGTCGGAATCTATAAACTAAACTGTTTTGCGGTTTGTATTCGTAATTACTTTGTTTAATAAGCTTGTGGCTAAATCGGATTGTTGAGTAGTGGTGTACGAAGTTGAAAGCGGATTAATATGTATCAAGCAACAGGTTTTTGTCTCTTCCGCAAAAATCAGAAATATGAATCGTGCACTCATAATTGTAATTTAGTGTAATAAAATAATGATTAACCTATGAACACGTATAATATATACTTAAATGTGACCCAATGTTAATGATAGCATTGTTTTGATAACGGGAAATGTTGATTGGGGAAAAAAAGAAAACGTTATCTTGGTAAAACAACAAGTATGTGTATAAGTAACTCGTGCATACTACTCCAGTTCGTGAGAAAACAAAGAAAGCATGAGTCGAGCAACGTAAATATCTAAAGTCTAAGAGATCCTGAGATTGTCTATCAATAGTGGAACTAGTCTGTTTTCTTCTGAAGAGTATGAAGACGAGATCAGGTAATGCTTCATGTATATTCTGCAAAGTCAATGGTTGTTGTTGTAGTTGTAGTTACTGATACCATCGACACTACCACTACCACAACAACCACCACCGAAAACAGCAACAACAAAATCCTTAAGCTTTCAATACCAACAACAACAACATCACAACGCTACGGATACCGTCATGACCACCACCACCACCACGCAAGTATTGACTAATCTATCTTTCAGAAGAAAATGATCGTGTTGAAACATATACTCGGCCCTATAGAGGTATGTACACACACTCGTGCGAGCAGATCTCAATAAACCGACTAGTTCTAATCGTAAAATTAGATAAATCATATTGTCCTAGTAGTAGATCTCAATAAATCAACTAATCCGAGTTAGCAAACTGAAGAAATCAACTTTAATTGCTGGTTGTTCTGGTCATTATTACGAACAAAGGAAGATAGTCCACACATGTCCGGAGTTTTGCTTCTTCGTAATTATTCGAATGAAAACAAAATACTTCTCAATTAGTAAATGCAAGTATTGTGCCCGTCAGACATTAGTTCGAAGCCGCACTAAAGACTGTTTTCATGATGTATCCATCATTGCTCAGTTCTGGTTGGTTCCAGAAACGGATTGATTTGCCTTATCAAAAAAGTCTACTAAGCGATGCCAAAGTGTATATATAGCCAAAACTATACACGGTTACAGGTACATGTGTTTATTCGCCAGACAAGTCATCCCGTGCACAAAACATCCCATGGACAAATCATCCCGTGGACAAGTCATCCGTGGACAAAACATCACATGGACAAAACATCCCGTGGACAAGTCATCCGTGGACAAAACATCACATGGACAAATCATCCCGTTGACAAGTCATCCGTGGACAAAACATCAAATGGACAAAACATCCCATAGACAAAACATCCCATGCTATTGTTGACAAAACAACTCGCATGGTAGTTACAAGTTGGACAAATCATCCCACATCATTTTGGTGATGTGAACAAAAACAGCCCATAACATTGTAATATATAAGACGAATTGACGATGCAGTCGATATGTTTATATGTCAACGCAATGTAATGTAGCACCCAAATAAATCACACGTTTAGTATACCACTAAATACTCTGAATGCGAGACCTAGGGCATCGTATAAAAGCAGTTTGACCAGCGTGTTAATAACATTCAATACATTGTAGATAGCGTTACACAATGAATGTCGTGTTCACTGAATGGCATATATATCGTAAGGACCCTCGTTAATGGTTCAACTGACAGCCATTCGTCTTCATCCTTCTGACACAGCACATCATCTGTTTTGTTGGACTTGTTCGAGTATAAGTGAAGAAAATAAATTGAACATATTGACTAAACTTCGTTATAGGTGTCGGGCATGTGTGTAAGAAAAAAATCAACAACAAAATTCGATCTAAATTCTCATTTTGTTTCAAGAGTCCAAATGGTCTTAAAGGAAGGTAACATAGTTGCCTCATAAAAGCTTTATGGGCACTCTCCGCTCTCTCACTTTCTCCCAAAAGCAACAAAAAACAACAACATTGATTTGGCGAAAATATGCATAGAACAAAAGTAAAACTAGCGCTAATCGAGCTATATTGGATCTAATTCTATCGATTACGTGACCAAGCGCAGTATAATATGGCATGCTTCGCTAATCATCCAATCATGCAACTATGCGATACAATATATTTAGCTTTGAGAATATTTAGCCACGTAGCTATTAATAGGAAAAAAACGCCAACCTACTTAACCGTACACACATCAATTAGTTGTTTTTGTTTAGGTCACCATACTAAAATGTATATAAATGTATCACTATTAAGAATTAAAATAATACGTTTGGTTTGGTTGTCAAATATCTACTATATGCCTTTATTCGCATTTCATTGAACAAAAGCTTAAAAAAACCGTATCAGATAAATGAAGATGCTGAAAGATAACAAATGTTCACGCATTAAAACCTATGTATACACATACTACAAGTGTAATGTCATTGTAGTTGATATGTCATACATGTAATCCACTGACAGCAATTGTCTTATGTCGATTGATCGCTATAGCTTTTTGTCTGCAATTAAGCGCTTTCACAGAAGATGCAAACTAAGCACGGAGTAGGTATTTGTCTGTGTATTTCATGAAAGGTTTTGAGTAATAATGAACTGTATATTTAATAAGAACCGTTAGTTTCGACAAGAACAGTCCAGTCCGACTAGGCAACACATAGAATGCTGTCAACGTATGTATTAAAAAAATGATCAATTCAAGTTATACCCGATGTATTTCCTCTTGTTGTTACCTGTATGTTGGTTTCAGGCTGTTTCATGTTTGGACATACATTTGTTGACCTATTCTGTTATACACATTGTCATTTAACACTGTTTATGAACTAAGTGTGTTGCTTTCATCTTATTCTACCTCAAAGGTTTATTAATGTTCTTATCTTTTTCTATTGAAATGAATTGGTCTGTACATTGTTTGTTCCTGTGATGCTGTTTCGTAATCTACTTAGTATCAATACACAGTTCTACTTAACTTTCCTACAAACCGTTCACATCCTCTTTAAAGCCTCATATTTCCAAATATAGGTATCTACTTATCCGAAGTGAATAATTAGTGTAAAACAGTATTGACAATGGTTAACATTAGTAGAAGTTGATAGATGAGTCACGTGGGCTAGGGATTGTTCAATGTCTCGACTATGACGCCCTTACGTTTCACTAGACTGTCTCAAAGCGCCGAATATTACCGATTTTAAGATGATGCTTTTAAGGCGTGAACCAATCATAAGCTCTGGATAAGAATGGACAATTGGACAAACAAGACTCAATGTTACGTGTATACATATGTATTGGGCTAAGCATTGGTTATATAATTCATCTTCATAATGTCAGTAGGTGTTTGTTTATTGTGAACCTTTGTATTACAATATTACAACGTTGCGTTAGGGAGAGGTGGGGAGTGGATATAGTTCATACTCTCACTTTTTAGCGTTCGACATTTTGTCCGTTCTGCGTGGTCATTTTTTTTTCAACCCCATCACAACGGCCAATAACGTCCGACTTCGAAGGATTTCTATAACAGATTGTATCCATTACATTATTGTCCTTTCTTTTAAATGTTGAGTGTCAAACAAGGGAACTACTGGTACCATTTTTTATAACGCCTATGGTATGACGCGGTCCTTGACTGGGGATTGAACCCGGCACCTCCAGCTCTCGAAGCCTGCTGGCTACCTCTAGGCTATCGAGGAGGCGGTGTAATCGGACTAAAAGCAAGGTATTTGACATTCACGTTTGCTACATACTGTTTTGTTGACACACTGTTACAGAGTAAGAATGAGGTTGGTTGACTGTCATCCTGTTTTAACCTGTACCTTTAAGTTACAAGCTTCTTTCTCCTTTATTCTGTATATATGTGTGTCTATTTTATTTAAGTTGCTAACATACGGATACATATACATTTGCATTCTACGCTGAACGTTAGTTACATGTTTAATGTGTAGTTACGTTTTGGCCGCTGTTCAGGGTATGTCTTCTTCCTTGATAGTCTCTAATATTTCAAACAATATATTATCTAAACATGGAAACAATGATTTAATGTCATCGCAGAAATGCAAACTTAGGTACACACTTTATACAGAAGAGTGTTGTTGAATAGATCCTCATCTATAGAGTCCAAATTCCACAAGTTATGTATAGTTAATTGTATAGTAGCACGATTGGATGATTTCTTTTGGGAAAATGATAAATAAAGTTTACATGAAACGATAGCGAGCCTATCCCACATATAATCCGGTTTAGGTAGGTTTGGCATATACCTCTGCTGTCTGACTGTCCGGGAATACGCTTATATAACTGAAATGCAATAGGATTTGTGTTTGTTTTAGCAACAAATCGCATTCAACCTAGTACTGAACATGTTTCCGAGCGACGATGAAATGTTAACATTCAGTTATAAAATAGGTCAACTTTGAGATTCTAATTAATGCACTTTTAATCAGGCATTTTGTAAGACAAAATAGTTTTAATAGTGTTACAATTAGGGTGATGAAGCACTATACAACAACTCGTTCCTAGACGAAATAATACGGTGTTAATACACATGACTTACGAGAGTTAAATGGACACATTATAAAGTGAAATTGCACGTGTTCACGTTGTCAACGCGTTTTATATCAAGCGAGGAGCCGAGTTCAAGTAGATGTGACTTAAAGGTCTGGCAATGAATGAACACATAACACAACCTGTTACAAACACACATACCATCTAGTATGCATTCATAGCTAAGGAAACACCACATACAGATAAAAGATAAGGCTTTATTTGTAGTAGAATTATCTTCCTATTTCAAGTAGTGTCCTTCATTTATACCTGTGAAGAATCGGCTTTCCCTGAAAACGGAAGCTCGCAGTAAAACCAATTTCCCGCTATCATTTAATTCTATCATAGACTAATTGTTGTGCCTAGTAAGCAACATTTAATCGGAAGACAATGTAGATAATAAGGTTAAACACTCTAGATAGCGAAATGAGTTACTTCCTTTGCATTATATTTATCCTAATACATATAAATGTAGATACGTGTGCACTCGTCCCTACTTCCGGTCATTTAAGAGAGTATTCATACGTCCATCCACAAACTTAATTTGAAAGTCTGTCGTAGAGATACAGAATAGTACTTTACACATTCACTTTATGTTCATATCAGACCCAAATGTTCCATCAATTTAAGACCGTCACATGTCTAAGTTAGTATGTACTGTTTAACATTCAGTTAGTAAACACACATTGTATTGTGTGGGGCAGACATCAAGAGATTCTTGTTAATGTTCTAAACAGCACTAATTCATTTTCAAGTTTACAGCTGTGTACTTTTAACGTTGTTATATGTTACTAACGTTCATTGGTTGTCTGCATCACATTGGTACTAATGACGCCACAGACCGCATCATAAACATGTTCTATTGCAAACATTCAACAGTTTAAGTGTTTTGAACGCAAACGACCAGCAGAAAGGAAAATAAACTACGGAAAGAAGGCACTTACCTGAGGACACTCAAAACAATACAAATATTTCAATGTTTCATACCAACATATTTTCAACCCACAAAGCAAGTTTCTTTTCATACAGTTTGTGATAGTATAGTCGTTGAAAGAACTGTCGTATCATCAGCATCAATGCTAATCACTAGATTAAGTAACTTAATTGGCCACTGCAGCATTTTTCTAGATCTACAACAGATGTGACCTCGTCTTAGTTAACATTTAATTAGACCTTAATCAGGGCACGTACTGTCAAATCAAATTTATCCACATGCGTGACATTCTTTTTTAAGAATGCATACCAACACGCTTCAGTTTTACTTCGCATGTTTTAAATGTCGATTTGATTGCCGTGCAATGAATTCATTGTTTCTACGCGCCCCAAAAAGGTCATCATTGGCGATGTAATTCAAGCAAATAAAACGTATTCAAATGCAATAAATGGCGAGGTATAAATAAGAGATAAGACAGTTTCCAAAGTCAGTGTACAGTGTCACCCCCATCAATTATCAAATCACTTCTTAATTACAAACTCTAATACAGGAAAGGCTACAGTTAAAAGCCAATCGATTTCATGCATGGTTGATTTTAGCTACGTATTCAATCAGGACTAAACTTGGAGACCTTTTTTTAGAAACTTTAGTTAATTTTTCGGTGTTGAAGGAAGAAGGTGAGTTTGAATATATTTTTCATTTGTCATGTTTGACCATTGTAAATATGTTTATCTTAGGAAACAATTATTATTACCAAACTAGGGTAGTAATTCATGTTTAAAATGTCAATATGTTTTTTGATTTAATGCTTTTCACGAATTTGTACATCTTGTTGAACATCTGCCAGAAACAACATTACAATTAAACATTAGGTAATTGGCTAAATGTATTTTGCATTATTACTACTGAGAAAAATATGATTTTATTATATTACATTAATCTGTTGCGTTGTAATGTCCGAGTTCTAACATAATGATAAAGTGCCGTTTGGCATACGTAAGCTTGTTGTTTAGATCTGCTCGATTTCTTTAATTATCGGATTTAGAGATACTTTTTGACATTGCCGAACTTCTTGTCATAGCACAGAAAATATTTGTTAAAAAAAAAGATTGTATATATGTTAAAATGACGGTCTGAGCATTTTATGATAATCAATATTGACTATAATTTAACTACAATACATCGCTTTGAATTACAGTAAACAGCAATTGTCTTTTATATTTACAAGTACAGTTCGACGGGGATACATGGAGTCTTTTCAATGTGTGTGTGTGTGTGGGGGGGGGGGGGTATTAGATTGGGTTGTTGTGTGTTCGACTATTAGATTGGGTTGTTGTGTGTTCGACTATTTACACGAGTTGTTAATGTATAAACTTTTACCAACAATACTACCTACTGAGCAACCCTTACACATGTCATTTAGTTTAAAGAAGTTGGTTGTGATTTATCAAACGAGATACAAAAACTGTGAGTGATTACACTGTATTACTCCGCCGTTTGTTCTCAGTTGTAATGTGGCTACGTAAAACCTTAGGGAGCGTTCTGTGCTATGCCACGTAGCTAAACACAGAAAACATACTGTTATTTATTTGATTGATGTTCGAACTAAACTAAAAAAAGGTAAATTGGACGGAAACAGGTATAGACATTCTGTACTATTTAGAGTGAAATTGTGCTTACCTAAACAGTAATTAGTGTGTAAAATAATGTCAAATCGGTACAAATTGCATAAAATGTTACTAACAAAAAAAGGTAAGGTTAAAAGTACTTATGGTAAATGATTGATGTATATTCATTATAAAATCAAACCTTATGTCTCACTCGAATAATCATAACTGACTGCAAGCATTTCATCGAACACTACTTCGCAGCTTTGAACATACATGTGTTTTCATATTACAAGATAACAAAGTTCGTTCTTCTTTTACAGATCAGGATGATGTACACATTTTGGGTTCTGGTCACGACGTTTGTGTTGTGCCAATGTCAACCGCAGCGATTTAACAACGGCCGCAGAGATCCTTACTGGGACCAAGGGCGAACAGACAGATTTAGCAGTCAATCATTTCAACCAAGAGGACCCGACTATATGCCGCCAACTACTGACAGATTTGCATCTTCGTATCCAGGTTCACAACAACCTGATTATTTCCGAGGAAGTCCCTCATCAACCAGCGGTTTCACGGACCCTAGTTATAGAGACCCATACGATCCATTGGCCTACCCTGACACTGGCAGAGGATTTCCATCATCATCAGCAGCATCACGTATGGACACAGGATTCCCTGGCCTTGGAGGTGCATCTGACTTTGGTACAGGTGCATTCGGAGCGTCTGCAGGGTTTGGAGCAGAAGCTGGTTTCGGCGCTGCAGGAGCCGGCGGAGAGCAACCTCCACCCGAGGAGTACCTGGGAGCTACAGGAGGCCAGAATGGCTACCCTGTACATGGTGGATACTGTGCCGGTGAACGTTGTGCTGATGGTGGTTTGGCTGCTGGTGTTGGTCTAGGTATAGGTAGTGGTACCGCTCAAGCTATGGAACACAGAAGACGGGCAGGTAGAAACGAAAATGTACGCATGTATGAAATGTTTGCATCAGGTCCACAAGCGCATGGTGGTGCTCGTGGGCCTCCTAATATGGGTTTCGGTGGTATGCCAGCCATGGGACCCCCATCAGGACCCCCAGGGTTCGGTGGTATGCCAGGTGCCATGCCAGGTGCCATGCCAGGAGCCATGCCAGGAGTTATGCCAGGTGGTATGCCAGGTATGCCACCAATGATGCCACCACGACGAGGAGGGTTTATGGGCGCACCACCGATGGGCATGGGAAGGCCGCCAATGATGGGAAGACCACCAATGTACAGATTCCGTTAGTGCAATGTTCACATTCTATAGTATGTGTTTCTGTTTTAGTTGGTGCAATTACTACCTGTAAAAACTCATACACTGACTTATTTGGAGTGGCTATGAAACTTAAACATTTTTATTCAAAAACTCTTCTTTAACCAAGATTCGACTTAGTGCAAACTAATCACGAAGTTGAGAGACGATACGCCAAATGGAGATACTCAAACAGCTGCTTCAAACAGTATCAGCGATAATGTATTTTGTGATCAGTATTTGTAACACACTCACGTAGGATGAATGTTTACCTGGACTTTTGTGTTTTCTGTAGCTGTGTTGTTCGTAGGTTAAACGTCTTTAAATTGAAATGTTGATTAAAAATGGAAAATTGGACACCTGTGGTTGTTGTATTTAAATGTTATTTTTACATATTACACTGAACTACTGCGTGCATAAACTTATATCTGATACTAGTACAGATATAATACATGCATAAACATGAATACACCGCGACTCAGT
>ENA-OREC01001793-OREC01001793.1-marine-metagenome-genome-assembly--contig:-NODE-1793-length-11277-cov-12.524911_pt1 | contig 11277 bp, 10 predicted proteins | sample MGYA00248626_ERZ508543 | MGnify/ENA primary metagenome ERZ508543 (study PRJEB26211, sample SAMN05518279) | marine metagenome | isolation source: Puget Sound, Washington, USA | host: Bankia setacea... | reverse complement strand
TATTATGATAAATGCTTTTAAAGAATGAATCTGTGTTAAGTTTTGAAGAAAGAACAACACAACCTTGGTTTGTCTACATTCAAATTGCCAGCAATTACTAAACATATTTTAAGACTAACCCGTTAAATAATATGTTTGACGATTTCAGTATATGGTTATTAGGATATAGGACCGAGTTCAGTTGTCTATATCTTCCACACGGGCATAACTTCATAATAACTATGTGGCTATGAAGTACAGATGAATTAAAAAAAATCCTTTTAAGCGAATTCTATCTTTAAGCACGAATACATTTATAGCGTGGGCAAATACTGTCCCAAAAATACGTTGATTGAATATTGTATATACAGTTCTGCCAAGATGTCATTTAAGTTACGGTACGTTTAAAATGTATTGAGAACGAAAACCAAATCGACCATTTATCAATCTCAAATAGTATCAATGTACAGTCGAACTAATTCCGCACATATAGAATAACTTACCTAAGCGCTCTACAGTTTGCGTCGAATACCTGGGATAGCAGCCTAACCTTATTGTCCTTCTTGTCAGCCTCACTGCCGTCCTTCTTGTCAGCCTCACTGCCGTCCCTCTTGTCAGCCACACTGCCGTCCTTTTTGTCAGCCTCACTGCCGTCCTTCTTGTCAGCCTCACTGCCGTCATTTATCTTCAGGTACGATTTAAAGTCTACGTCTGGTGTTGGGGTCTAGAATTTAGATGAGACAAATAATTGGTAGTATATTTATCTGTCTATTTGTTTGGATAACTGTTTTTGAATAACGGTTCTATCAAAGCTCCGTTGTACTAAATGATGTATTGCAATATAATGTAATAGAGTATGCTTCAATTCAAGCTATAACTCATGTGAAAGCCCATTTATGGATAACCTTGAGTGCAATATGAAATTGAAATTCAAAGGCCAACACATCTAGTAATATTTGTCCAATCAAGGCCATAATCGTACTTGGCCAAGATTTTACTATACAACCAACCAACCCAAATTGGTAGAGTACCACCAAAGGATCATTCCCGATATGTTTTATTCTTAAAATCCATGAAACGATGTTTTTAAAAACAATGCCATTTAAAGCAATTATTAGCAGTAACAGCGGACAACGGATATAGGGTGGCCATAATAGCTCACCTTAAGTCTGATTTCGTCTTATTTACAGTTTCTGTATTTTGAGAGATATATTCACAACATAGCTTTCATATGTTACAATGTTCCCAAAACGAAATCCTTATAATACATTTTCCTGCGCATGCGCACATGATGATTTAAGTCTTCTGTTTAATCCAACCATGTGATAACATACATGATTCCCATAACTCATTGCAAAAAATAGCGCAACACTTTAAATAGGTCTTACTAGGCGCGTAGGCCAATATATGAAATATCTATGTTGGATAATAAAAAGGGTAACCTTTGATCAATGTTCAGTGGAATTGTTTACGAAATGATTATCTTTTTGTCAAAATAAATACAAGGTAATGCAAAATTAGTGTTTATTTAACAAACCATATCATTTCTGGAATTAGAATCCCAACTTTAAAACCTGTTTTGCTCAAACAATAAATAAAACGTCACAAGAGACAAAAGTCGCAAATTATTAGTCGGAAGTCAAAATTGCCCTTAAGGGCTTCAATAAAGTTTACCTGTAAATGCTTAAACAACTCGAGAAGCCGCGCACGCGGTATGTTTTCCCCTCTTTGCATTTGTTCTTTTGTGGCTTTTGTGAACTGAATATTCACCATTGAACATATGTGCAGAAATGTACTCATCCTATGTAGAACCATACACACCAATTGTAGAGCCTGAAAAGAAGTGTAAAATACGTGTCCATCGTTTGACTTTATTTAAGGACACCTATTATATTTGACACAAATGACACTCTGTCACAATACCCTCATTGCTAGCTTGAACTTACTTTTATGTTGGATTGTGAAATCACTCTCGAGTCCGTTCCTGGAGCTAACCAGTACTGAGCAATGAGTTATAGACATTGAAATAAGCAACACAATTGCTTAACATAGAAAGGGTCAGCTTGTTAACGGGTGATGAAGGCCGTTATATATGAAGAAGTGTAACTTTAGGTTAGTTAAGTTCTCTAATGAATGTGACACTCTTAGACCACTGTTTGAACACTTATTTAAACAATGTCAAAAGTGAAATGTGATACATTATTATGAAGAAGGTTGTTTTAATAATTGACCATCAAGCCCATTTGTTTGACGACAATCGAGTGGTTCACTTACCAGAAGTAGTCCAAACACTAGTGTAAACGAGATGCTGATTGGTTCAATTGATTCACCCTTGTTGTCTGTGGCACAGAATAGTTCTACAGATAAGGTTGCACCTTCCTGGCTGTTGATTTGTTGTAAGATGAAGACGACGGTTATAAATATTGCGTTCGACAAAAGGAAAAATAGACAGACTTTGTTCCTGAAAAATAAACAAAATAAAAACTTACCGAGAGACATTTTATCATGATCTTAAACTAATGACATTTTTTTTTATATGAGTATGAATCGGTTTATATAATTTTGAATTATGTGACAATTTAGTACATGTATGGTCTCGAGTTATTATATGCATTACACTGTAAGATAACCTAAAGTATATGTAATACTTCGTGCAAGATTGTGCTAGGATTTTGCAAACCCTTGTTATTCTACACGGTAGATCGTAAACCCCCAGGTATGCCCATATCTATGGTGTACGGCTTAGCGCATTTGTGTCTACCAAGAGAATTGTAATTGGATTAACTAACCTTAGTTGTATCAACTCATCCTGAATCTTCTTTTGTTTCTTTTTGCTCTCCTTCAATGGTTTAAGGTATTTCTTTATTAAGCCCAACCAGAATGTGTTTTCGTCGTCATCAAGTCTTTTCTTTTTCTTGTCTTCCCATGCTGTCGGATAGACAAACACAAACCAATTGTACAAACTAATATTAACTTATGATTGTATGAATAGAGACATGTTCCTTCAGAGACCATCATGCGTTTCAACTGAATATGTTTTAAAACGTGATTTATTCCGCTTACAACTATCAATATACATACTATGGATGCTTTCTCGTTCGTGTTTTTGTTAGTAAGTTTGCCATATTTTGAATACATGTTGTTGTACATTCCATTCTGAATTGAAAGTCAATGCTAATTTAATATTAATATCGTTGATATCAGTCATAGGTGTATTATTAATCGATCTTTGAATTCCATTTGCAGTTTGTTTGATCTTCAAGTGAACACTTTTATGTGTGTAACTAGTTCAATGGTGCTTTTTTACAGTGCCATATATGTTACTGTGAAACACATTGTTTGCCCCTTTATCTTACCTATTTCTACTTTCTTCTCTTTCTTCTCATCATCGTCATCCGAGTCGGAATCATCAGCAGCAGCATTATCTTCAGCAGCCTCTCGTGGACAACAGGTGCATCTGTGCACATGGACATACAAATAAATGATACACATCCACGTAACAGAATAATCTCATTGAAGATAGAAAGAAAGGTCCGAACAAATCAAATCTACGAACTATGCTGATAACACCAATTATGATACACCTCAGACTTGTTTTATTGAGAATGAATATGATAAATATACCCGATTTCACATTCGTTAATGTATAATACGAACAGCAATACAGAACAATGGAAATAATAAAACATACACATATATATAACATATATTAACAACCAGTTGTAATAAAAGTATTTATAACTTTCACCTAAATAAAGAATTTAGATTTAGAAGCAAGTGCAGCAAGTTGATGAAATAGTTTGTGAAATATGACGCACATCAAAACCATGTGCGAATATTTGTGCATAATGTAGTTTCTCTTAGAGCTTAATATGTGTGGACTATTTAGATAAGGTGTAACTAGTTGGTGGTTTATATATTCATGTGAAGTGGCTTGTCTGGAAAGAAAATGTCTTACTTAAACAGGTTTCCAAATGAAAACAAATATTCGTCGTTTGTCTTCGTTGCATATGTCGTTTTCTTTGCAGGTTTGGATTTTTTGTCAGCGGCGTTGACTATCTTCTTTACTTGCGTCTGGTCTCTACCGTCGTCGCCCGCTTGGTCACCAGTTTCTGACTTCTTCTTTTTCTTCTCTGTCATTTAAAACAAATCAACATTTCTTTTTATATTCAATATTCTGAAAGGTGGCTGAACACAAAATGTTATAATATAATATAAGCAATATTATCTCTGATATGCTCCCTTCATCAGAAACAATGCTAAGAATGACAGTAAATATGTTTTCTATTTATACTAACATCTCGTGTGTGTAGCTCACATCAGGAGTACCTTTGAAGTCTATTGTACATTGACATTTTTCTTTAAAATAGAGACATGGTCAATATGTTTACCACACAATGCGAGAGATTACCAACATGGATTTTCCGTAAGTCAGTACAAACGGTCTTAGCATTTAAATACGCGACTGTAAATTACTCTTGTCATCTGCGCTTTCCCTCGTTCCCCAGGAGACAATGTGGAGATTGCCCAAGGAGTAGATCATCAGCAACATTGACATTGACGGTATAGCCAGGAAATAGATGAGTCCATGTATGAGACACCAGAACTCCTGTATATATACATACACTCGTGTTAATATATATGTAACAGTAATGTTCTGTAAATGTGTTTTATACTACAAATTCCGTATATAAGCTATGTTAGAGTGTACCGCTGGGAGATTGTTTTATGTGACCAGTGCAAGTATAATATCATACTAAGTAACTTAAACTTGTATAACACTATGTCAAAACATTGCAATCACACTTAGAACAACATTTGCCTAAATAGTATATAAATCAGAACGGATTAAACAAAACTGACTTTGTGTACATCTAGACATCTGGATTGGATGATTGGTAAAGTATACTAATGCACACAACTATGATTAACAGAACATAACAGAAACTTTGTTTACTTGTATTAATATTTGTACATCGTTAAACAGCAAACACAACCAACAAATACACACAAGGTCACACTGGCAATAAATACCCAATAAATTTACAATACATACTAATATAAGAACAAAACAAAACAGAGCATGAGCTGCAAATATATCTAACTTTCTACTATACCTAACGGCTAATTAATGAATTCCTACAGTTAAACGCAAGTGTTATAAATACAAAGTTTAATTAGAACATTCCTATTTTCCGACTTTAACAATTTTATAAGTTTAAAAATACTAATTCTATTCACATGTGTATATGTTTATAATGGATAGACCAGTAAATAATTATCTACCTTTGGATGTATAAACGCTGCGATGACAAACACCCCTGCTACAAAGATAATGAAGACGGTAGTGACAGAACAGAATCCATTGTCGACCGCTTGTTTCACCAAACCAATCATGACCACCATCATCAACAGTGAGTAGAGAATGGACAGGGCAGCTGCAAAACCTAACTAAAAAGCAAATTTCAAAATCAAAACAGATTGAAATGTGTAAGCAAAATGGCAAACACTCACTAACAATGGTGTGTGTATATTTGGACATACATCAATCGGTCGGTGTTAAAAATCTCCCCAAAAGTAACAGATAAAAAAGTGAAATTATTTAATAGTGTGTATGTATAAACGAGCATACAATGTGACTTAACACATAAATAGCAACATGAAGAAAAACTAGCCTAGCCGTTTGGCGATGCATATTTCAGGTGTCTGTATTCGATTGCTTAACAGAATGTGACAAAGAGACCATCGGCGACCAAGATTAAGATTTGTTTACCTGTATGTCTGGTTTAGTGAAGAATATGAGGACCACAAATATAACAATAGGTATAGCATTGACCAGCAGCGACATGTACAAGGACAGCGATGGAAACGCCAAATTGATTGACCCAACTATCATGAGAAAGATCGTCCCTGGCGTAAGAATGGAGGACACCATCAGCAAGACTTGATACGAAATGTAGAGCATACATATGTCGTGGTTTCGTTTTATAACATTTTTGTAGTCTAATAGAAGGTCGATTATGTTCGCCATTGTGGAAGGTGTCCATCGTCGCCTTTGATTATAGAATTCATTGAAACCTGTAATATATTTAAGATCATGTTTTGGTTGTAATGCCTTCGAGAGGATCACACGACATACACGCACCATTGCGCAAAACTCGATTAATTAATTTTGAATTCATGGACTTCTTATGATCTCACAACAACAAAATGCTCATTGAATTCTGGGAACACTCGTTTATTAAAGTGACAAGTGAGCGAAGACTTCCAGCAGTAGGAAGGAAGAGTTGTCTAACTTGAGATTGTATTGCTGACAATGTAAAATGTGAACTTCCTATTTACTGAAATATGAAATATACCTTCAGGTGCGAACGTATACGCGTCTGAAGCAGCACAGTATTCCACTTTGTATCCCATCTGGAGAAGTAATGTACACAACCATCTGTCCTCACCTGAAAGGTATACATGGTGTTTGTTTCTTCAAAGGTCATGTACTATATATATGCATTTAAAACTTTAGTGTATGTCCTTTGGGTAATACATGTACATGCTTTACTTATATACAACGGCTCCAAAACTAAGGCATGCTTTAACAGTGTACACGTGTATATATAGTCGGTGTGAGCTAAATCAGCAGTTTGTCATAGCAGCCTTTATAAAAAGATAAACACATTTACCCTGATCATATTGAACATAATGGCTGGCTTCGGTTGGGGGTGTCGTATACTTTTGGGCAACATTGTCGTTCATCAAAGCCTTGGCTCGAAACAAGCTAAAACATCCAGGACTACAAAGGACACACCCGGTCACGTGTTCCGTCGCCTTCTGCAGCCAGTGACTCACCGCGTACTCGAATTTTTGATACCAGACCATCGGACCTGTATATATTATTGTAGAATAGTTCTCTTTGTACCTAATGAATATTGATTAAGACGCACCATCTTGGTTGGGTTAGTTTTATTAAGAAATACTCGAATTGAATATTAAAAACGACCAAATGTGTGTATAATAAATGTCATCAAATTTTCTAATACATTTACTCGTCTTTTCCGTGAACATGTTCATATCGAACTATCGATTTAATTCATACACACTCTGCTATTCAACAAATCAGTATATCCTTCCCAATCAACTCTCAGGGAAGGTGTGTTCTATATGTAGACATTGAAGCGTCACTATCATGAATGCTGTGTTACTGTTTACCTTGTCCAATAGGGTGAATACGTCCACAAGCTGCACCAACGTTGTCGTTTTTCTTCATTCGATCAATCAACAGAGCCAATGCAGACGGTTGGAAGTCTACATCGCCGTCAAGAGCCAGAATAAATGTATTGTTTAATCTGTTCGTACGCTTTGTCTCTTTGTCGTCACCATCGTTACCATCATTCTTTTCCTTCTCTACCAGACGATCAAGTTCTTGCGTGAGTAGATAGTACATATACATAACCTACAATACACCAAATACATGTGTTTACTTGATTGTTATATTTGCTCTATTTAAAAACGTGTATAAATACAACTGTTCTTCAGACTTTAATTGTTGTGTTTGTTTGGAAACACGTCTGTTTCTTTTGTTTGTCTCTTTCTTTTGTTTGTCTGTTTCTTTTGTTTGTCTGTTTCTTTTGTTCTTACTCTTTTTTTATTGGATACAAATAATATCTAATCAGAATAACAATACCGAGAATTCCAGTCGTTAAACCTATCATGTTGTTTCAGGTTGTTTGTCTACGTCAGTAACATTGTTTTTTAACAAAACAAACTCACAGTTCGTATCTACCGACAACTGACAGTGTTATATTCATATTGTCTGTAAGACCGCATTGTTCAAATATCCGGTCCACAACTTGCAAATATTACTGGCGTTGTTTAGACCATCATGTATATTCTGCAGGCTAATACATTGATAGCGCTTATTTTCTTATTTAAAGCATATTTGTTATATGTTTCCACCAAGAACATTTGACAGTTTCAACTCCACCTATACATTTGGTCATGTATGAATGGATAGGCAACGTAGTTTTCCTTGGCGTGTGACGTCGTCTCTGTAAAATCCCTAAAACCTGTCAAAATATAAAATTCCATCGACACTCTCATATTTATAGCTGTCCTTACCTGGCTCCATCGTTTTCTATGTCTGATCTTAGTCTTGTCCTTCAGGTGAGCAACCAAGTGACTTTTCCCAGGTAGAATCCAGCTCAACCTGCCGCCATACGGTGTCTCCTTTGCCTTGAACTGTTTGCATTTGATTTCTCCACCATACATTGCCCTTTTTTGACATAATAAACAAAATGATAACACAACCAGTAAACAGAATACCATATATAGAAGTCATCAATGTGGGAAGGAATGTTGCTTTCTCCGCTTGACGATAACGTTCAGCAAACCCGTTAGTGTTTATCCATTTGGCTGGTTCTATAGTTAACAAAATATAAACATACTTTCTAGAAATGCGTCATTGAAAATACTAAGCGTTAAACTAATATATTTCAAGTACTATAAACCAGGACTTACGTAACTGCCGTTTTCACAGTCTCTTGGAATTGTTTCACGTACATGTTCACGTCCACCTTTCCTTCTTCATCCTTTGTAAACGCATCATCGAAGAAAATATGCGCTGAAATGGCAAATATAAAAATGGCATTTACCTGTATACAAGAAATAATTATGCTATTAGATTCTGCCTGACATTTACCTACAGAACGGATCTAGCCTACAAGTATGTCTTGTTACGTAGTCCAGTTTCTGTTTAGTGTTTTATTTTCGAAGTTAAAACAAACGATTCAATTGGTGTTGTTATAGGGTTAGTCTTGCTGATAAGAACATTAAAAGAGGACAATTACTCTCAAAATTGTAGAAGTCTCTGTCATCCTCCTTTGTGTAGTTTGTAACCACAATTCGAGCAAATCTATCAGCATCAAGTCTGAAAAATAATAGAATCATGCTAAATAAAAGATTAATTCTGGCTCTGGTTGTAGTGGTAAAATTTATGGTGATATTGTTGGTGACGATACTCATGATGAAGACGGTGGTAGTGATATTGATCACGGTGGTGAATCCAATGATTGAGGTGGTTGTGATGCTGGTGGTACTGATGATGCCGGTGAAGTCGATGATTATGCCGATGTTGATGATCATGCCGGTGAAGCCGATGATAATGCCTGTGGTGCTGATGATTATGATTATGCCGGTGATACAAATGACGATAAGGATGATATAAAACATTATCTAACCTTAGCAAAGATTTCATCAGTTTTAGCATTTCGATTTCAGATTCGTGCCACATTGTTGCACACATGTAGACAAATGGAACGGTTCCGACGACTATCGTCTGTAAAATATGGAATGAAACAAAACAATTGTATAGGTTTTGTAACAAAATACCAATGACAAGCCGATTTCAGTCAATATAACTCTTCGATTTTGAGCAATATTTAAATATCTAAATTGCTATTATGATCAGTGTATTATTCATACTAAATTCCTTATGTGGACATTTAGACAACGTAAAACGTACATTACATTTATTGATTTCCCAGAGTTTAAGTTTGTAAATGATAAGATGTTGCACATTTAGGTTTCTATCAAAGTTTGAAGCTTTATTTCATATAAAAATAATAGTGTTGTTTTTGGGACTATACAATATTAATATCGTAAACTCACCAGGCCAGCCGCGTGTGTGCATATGGTTACATGTGTGACTGTTATATGCTATATGTGGATGTAGTTTTATCTAAGTTTGTCTTTACTTACATCGGTACATTCGTCATCCCTAACTCTGTTGAGAAGCAGAGACTGGTCCAGCATGACGCCGCAATACATCGGCTTGCAGAAAATCCTGTAGTGAAAATAGGAATTGAACAGGGTTTGTAGTTTCATCATATTATGTCTAACATCCGATTTAGGGTTACTTCCCTTGTGTTAATTTGAAAACTTGAATATTTATTTATTGCTGATAAATGAATCTGTTCTTTAAAAGACTGCCGTTTATCTTTTAAAGACACTCACGATGTTGGTTGGGTATATTTGTAAAATCTGTTTTTAATGCTGTACGATATGTGTGTTAAGCACATCTTTTGTTCATACAAATGCAATGATCAAATCTACAAAAACGATGGAAATAGTTGCTTACTTGTCTCCCTGAACCATGCGGACTATGCTACTCTTCCAGATGTACGTTGTGAGGGCCAGTATTCCAATATAACCAGACACACTCGCTAAGCACATCGACCACGTAGAGTTGGCGTACAGATCTGAATACTCTTTTCCTGTGTCCAAGGTTGGGAAAGGTAAGGTACAGTTTCCAGCCAGTGGCATCCCCTGTAGATCATAACAGACTGGTTAAACAGTCACACAGCTAGTATTCAGATGAATGTTACAACAAGCACAGTAACGTCGTAGAGTTTATTTGTGATAGAAGTACATGGCGAATACAACTTGGAGTTCTCTGATGATGAAGGTGAATCTTTAAAATGAAAATTAAAAGGGAACATTATTTGTAATATCTAGCATGCATTTATGTTTACATTTGTTATCATTAACAAAATAAATAACGAGTTAATCTGAGACTAAGATGTATTAATGCAACTATGAATTCAGTACAAAGTTGAAGTAATAACCTCAGACACGATCACTTGCAGAGTAAAGACCAACACTACTGGAGCCAGGATGAGAGGTACTGAGAAGGAAACACGTCTGGCTAGAATCTTGTTAGCAGCTTTACAGCATCTGAAAATGACCATTCTTAATACGTTTACTGATACATATGAATTATATTCAATCACTAATTGCAGAATTTGTAAACGCTGTTTATTAATTTGTATGTATTGACGTTATATATGTTATATTATTTGAACGAAAAAGTATGTATACAGATTTTAATTCAGAAAACGTGTACATTACTACACGATGTTTAATAAGTCTGTTTTATAGCTACAAACTTATTTCTCTCAACTACTCTTTAATTCATCAGCAAAGCAATCGTATCAAACTTATTGACATGTAAGATAAATTGGTTTCCTTCGTCGGTGCGTTACTTTATTCATTGGCATCAAGGACTTCTGAAATACATGCATGATAAACAATTTACACCTTCATAACGTTGGATGTACACTGAGTGGTTTCAAACAAGTACCGGGTATATAACGCATATTCTCAGACGTTTATTCCTGGGTAGCATATTAGATATGTGTAACTGCAGTGGATATTAAGGAACATGATTCGTATACTTACAGATAACAGAACATGCTTGATGACACGTTTATAAGAGCAATGTGGTACGGTTGTCCAATGGTGCATGAT
>ENA-OREC01001792-OREC01001792.1-marine-metagenome-genome-assembly--contig:-NODE-1792-length-11278-cov-14.208910_pt1 | contig 11278 bp, 4 predicted proteins | sample MGYA00248626_ERZ508543 | MGnify/ENA primary metagenome ERZ508543 (study PRJEB26211, sample SAMN05518279) | marine metagenome | isolation source: Puget Sound, Washington, USA | host: Bankia setacea... | reverse complement strand
CCCTACAAGTATCATGTTTGTTAACATCGCCCCTACAAGTATCATGTATGTTAACATCGCCCCTACAAATATCATGTCTGTTAACATCGCCCCTACAAGTATCATGTCTGTTAACATCGCCCCAACAAGTATCATGTCTGTTATCATCACCCCTACAAGTATCATGTCTGTTAACATCGCCCTACAAGTATCATGTATGTTAACATCGCCCCTACAAGTATCATGTCTGTTAACATCGCCCCTATAAGTATCATGTATGTTAACATCGCCCCTACAAGTATCATGTATGTTAACATCGCCCATACAAGTATCATGTTTGATAACATCGCCCCTACAAGTATCATGTTTGATAACATCGCCCCTACAAGTATCATGTCCGTATGGTTTAAACGAGTATAAGCACCAGCAGCGATTTATAGCCTTCTTCAAACAAAACAATGAGCTCTCCATTACTTTATCAGCAGAAGCCTCTGTTGACATATCTAAGTGAAGGGTAATTATCCAAGAAGCAATTTGTGACTGGCTTCCATGTATTAATAGTGCTTTACTACAATGAAGAGCGTGTGATGTTGTGTTCTGTAGAAGCCTCGAGGCAAACCACAGACAACTTAATGAGTTAAGAAAATCTGAAGAGTCAATGGTTTCATCATACAAGAGCAATACAGGTCCATTAATAGCTTGGGACATATCAAATGTATTTGGTGTAGTTTTTTTTCCATACAACTATTATTATTCTGAGCATTGTGGTTAGAACATAGTAGGTAGGCTTCTTTTCGTATTGTCTTAGCAAACACGCATTTCGCAGATGTTACGAAATCATCTACCTAACGTTCTATAAAAATATGCATGCACATGAAGTCGACATTGAATTAGCGTTGGTAAACAAGATGTACGCTTCTCTTAAAAGTAAGGAAACATACATCACATATGTTTAATCGTGGATACAGACTCATAGACCATGGATAGACACGATTGGTTATGGTATATAAATACTGATATTGTAACAAAGGTATTACGCATCAGACAAATAATTGAACAATTAGTTCATACATTGACGCTGCAAGCATATTTATGGCATATCATGTTCAAACATTGTTAAAGTTGTGACTATAATTTTGAGGAAAACTTGTCTGTTAGAGTGTTGGTCTTTGTTCTTTTAGATTTCAAGCGCTATCCAAGTACATAGTTTTTAAATGCAATATATATGTTTCTTTTGTAGCAACTTTTAAAATTTGAAGAATATTTACCTTACAATAAAAATCACAACCTTTAAGCTAGCAACACGACCTCGACTAGAATTTGACATACTAACGAAATTAATATGATGACATTGCTTAATGCTAGTTATAAAACTCCAACCTTATTTCATAATCTTGTACCCAGCACCGTTTCAACCTCTGCAACTGTAGACATGTCGCAATCAATGTTCTTAATGAACAGTGAATGTGATCGATTGCGAAATTATCCAGGAAGAGCATTGACTGCAATCGGGAGCTCAGCATGTCAATGGGACAGATATCGGCGCAACAACATAGATAGTCTGCTTATTTTTGTCTAAATCGGTGTTGTCGTATTTCTTAAATCAATACTTACATCGTTTGATAGAAAGCGTCTCTTCTAACGAAACACGCATTTATAACTATGATCGCTAGACTTTATATGGCAAAGACTATAATTTAATGTTGTTGTTGATGTTGTTTCTTTTGAACTCATCGTTGTTTGCTGTTATCGTCATGTTACAATCAACAACACAAGGTTTAAACGTGTGGTCGGTTTCATACTTATTAAATACATAATTGAGCGTGTATGAGTGCTGGCTATGAACGGTTTTATCAAAATATGTAAACTAAAAGAGTTACATTGCAAGCGAAGACAACTGAGTTTGAGCACAACATCTATGTATAGGTATGGTTTATTATATACTCGATCAATTCTGTACTATTCAAGGATAACATACGTATATATGACTAAGGTATGTGCGGAATACCAATGTGGTGACTTATCTTACAGGTCAATGTTAGTGACAACTATTATGTGCGTTGTATATTAGTTTAGATCGATACAACATTATTTTTAGATAAGCGGAATGTTGATATTGATATTTTTTATTTATATTCAAACTTAATAACATACTTACAGGCTTCAATGCCACTGGATAAAGTTTGAAAATGATTTTACCGTGATGCCCTTTGCAATAAGTATAATCTGATGATTGAATGCTATATTTTGCTGCTCACTTGTTTCATTAAAATGTGAGGACTAGCAACGTCTTTAGGGTCTGAACGAGACAAGGAAGACAGGGTAATAAACTTATTAAAAGGTGCAGAACGTTGACACAACTTGTAGCTGAATCACCAGGTGCAGCAACACGTAGATTAAGTAGAGTTTTGGGATGATAGCTGTTTTAGTCTCGAACGTTTGACGTCAGTGTGGTGACCGTTAAATCACAATTATAAATTAAAGAGTATGCAAGGAAAAGAAATACTCACACAACTTAATACAGAAAAAGAGATAAATATGAAATAACGTCACATCGTGTGGACATGTTTTTTTAACCAGGTGTCTACCTCTGATTGTGTTATGTTTGACTTCAATACCAATGTTTTGTGAATGTTCACTAGATGGTGTATTTGAATCAAACTAAATTATTTTTTGTGACAATCGATTAAATTATCGACGACGATGAACACGTTCAATGCATTATGTTATAATATAGAATATTTGTATAAACTGTCATCTCAAATAAAAAAAGGATACACAGCTGGGTATTTAATCTAAACCTTATGAGAAGAATGTTGAACCAAGTGAACTATACAATGGCATGCTGGATGTGGTGAAATGTGACAGAATGTGGGTGGCATAGAATGTACGTACAAACAAAATGTTTCCAGCATGACATAAATTGTTACGTTGACCAGGAAACATGAAGGAGGCTTCTGACATAGTACATCCTGAATGAAACTATTCTAACTAGTTCATACCAGAGAGATCTCTAGATTACATTTATATGTCAAAATGTTTCCTTTGTCAGTGTTTGCAGATGTCAGTTGCAATCAATTGAGGTCTATCAAGTCAAAGCTCGTAGTAAATGTATCATTCGTTATCAAGTTTACACCTGCTGGAAGCAGCACTACGGCACGAACTAAATGATTTGACAGGCAACGACATAGCTTCTCTGTGTCTCCGCTTTGTACGAGAAACCATAACAAGGTAGGTGGATATCAGAACATTGATTTCTGCAATATAACAATATAAAATAGGCCAACTAGATAACAAATAATATATGTTTGTTGTAAATGCTTCAAACCATCAACCATTGGAATTCAATAAAGATACAGTTCCTCCACGATTAACATGTTAAATTCTCGAACTCGAAGCGTTACCGCACACAACTGGTACGTATGTGTATCAAACTCATCATGAGCATCAAACATTCAAACGGATGAGAATGTGTATACAACCATCATCTGAGGCATTGTTGTCTGCAAACTGCTTGTGTTCTTTGACCGGTTTATATATCAGGGGATATTCTATAAGCTTATCGGTACACTACAGTTGACTAGGTTCAATCACTACCCTTCATTACACACCGTATACACGATACAACGAGCGCAAGAAACATTGTCAAGGCCACAATGAGCAATCACGTGGCCCTATTTGTTTCCTGCCAATACCTGACCTTGAAACTGTTTGTTCTACGATTAATTAACGTCTCAACTGACCAGGTATTGACTTTGATTTGTTATATTGGCTGTTATATTAATAGAAATGTTTATAATTGTAAAGCTCTATATACGGCGTTTGCTCATTCGCCGGTTTGTGGAATTGTTGAGGTGTTTTCATCAGTTATATTTATTACCTGACAATCTATGTTTAATGTACAGAAAGGAAACGTGGGACCTTATGGACCTCTGTTAAATCAATAGGTAACCTCCCAATGTGTTTGATTTTACAAAACATTAATGATGGTCTCTATAATAAGCCTTTTTGTAGAGCTAAAACAACTAACAACTACATATATTGTTCACTGGTTGCCGATGCATAACTCAAAAGTTCTACAGTTGATGTCACTGTTAACAAATCACTAAGTTCGTGATAAATAACATTTCCTATTTGAAATATTTACATAGCCAAGAAAACAAACATTCTATTTCAAAGAACATTGATGTTGTAACAGATACAAAACTACATGTAAACTGTATTATATATTGAGGTACATAACTGTCAAGAGCTGTTTATATTAGACCACTCACAGCGCTATACGTGTCGTCAATTAACTTAGAACGTGTGGCTCGACCCTTTTACCCTTTTGTTTACAAGTTATTGTGTTAAATTGTATGTGTTTATGTATGTAAAAAAAATAAAAAAAATAAAGAAATTGAGGAATAAAATAAGTTTAAACTCAAATTAACTTAGTTTGTATTAAATTGAAAAAAACAGTGTAACTATCTCAATAAACATCACGTGTTGTATACTAGCCCAACAGTTCTACCTCAATATTTATTTTAACTAGCCTACAAGAGCACAACATAATGTGTCCTCACAAAGTCAGTTATATAGAAGCATATCATTTTAATAGTCGTGAATGGTTTGTTAGACCTTGTTGTGATGCAAATATCAAAGTCCTAGCATAAACAGGTTAATTAAAGTGTAACACATGATAGGTGATGTATTTGAACGTCATATGATGTGTTAATGATAAGACCGTACATGCTTATTATCTTCAAGAGGGACGGTTTACTAAATGTACAACGATTAAACTATCCAAAACTCCCCACGTCAGTGCAATACGTAGTCGTGTTCGACATCTATGTTTGTATTCATCTTATTATTGACTTGTTTTCTATCCGGAGTACGTTAATGGAAGTGGTCACCTTTGTCGTATACATACTGCCAAATGACTTTACACTGTCGAGTAGTTGTACACCGTTTGTAGCACTGAGCCAACGGTATTGTCAGATTGCATGTGACAAGTCATTAATTTGCTTAGAATGAGTGTGAGGAAATGATCCATGAAAGAAAAACAACATAATGACTTTGAAATGTGTGAACCCATACCAAACAAACACCCCATCGACACTTTTAACAACGTGAGCTGTTGCTTGTCTGTCATCATATAAACATTAATATTTGTCAGCATAAAATTGTATAAGAATAACCACTGTTTGATGAAGATACGGCACATTGAACATAACTACATGAACATTAAGATGTGTATATAATGCCTACATGAATAAGTAAGTAAGAAAAAACAACGGCTTTGCCGAACATTAAATTAGAAAAATGAAGATCTTTCATAGAATCAAATATACTCTTTTATTAAAATAAGATTGCTTGCTGTAACTGTCTTACACGATGTTTAGGTATATAATGGGTAATTCTTTTTCTGACAGACTATCAAGGTTCTTTTTTTTTAATCCAAAAAGGTCAAATCAGGGTGGACACTTAACATTCTCAATTAAATCACCCTGCTAGTTTGAGCAATGAATAATAAAACATGACCGACATACAAGTATTTGAAAACAAATACAATGTAATTGAAGGAAGACACGTCCACTTCATTATGTGAGACTCATTGGTATGTTTGAGCGTTCACAGAAAGAGAGGTGAACAAAGGAACAAACAGGGAAGATGTTGTCCCTGGGTATGTTGGATAAAAAGAGTTCACTTAGTTACCACACGTAGTGTCTATCCGTTTATAGTATGGAACTGGTTCGTGATGTCACGCTATGTCTTAACTCTAAAGCACAATTTATTATGTCTCTAAGAGCCAAGGAAAGGTCAACGTATTAGGACATTGTTGTTGAACATGAGACGTAAGGCAACACTTTGAAGGCACGAGTGTTGGATATGTATTACAAAAGAGCTCGTGGGTTGCATTGTATGCTCGAACAGATTAAACATGAACGACAGGAGCGAGACAAATATCAATTTCGTTTAGTGAAATATGTGTCATGTGTACTGTTCAATTCTCAAACTGTATAAATGTAATCTGTAGAACTATTATAATATACAATTTGTTTCAACTAAAGACATAAACAATTATTGTAGATTAACATATGACTTATCTGGAATTCACTAGATCTGATTAGGAAATCATCTTGCAAGGATCAGAAACGTAGCTTGGTTTGAAAACATGCATCTTCACAACCACAATGTCAATCGGATACATGTAGTACAATACAGTGTAAACAAGAGAGTATAATATGTATATACATGTGTTATTAAACTTTAGAATGAAGGATTACGAGCTAACTAATTTGATGACAATTTGTTTGAATTTCATTTAGCACGTAGATATAAGTCCTTATCAAACGTGTAGATAACAATTTTAGTGTACACATAAAACACAGGCTAACACATCATTAACTATTCGTATATGTTGCACATTTGTGACCACATTTTACACATGCCCAGATACTATTTTACTCATAAGCATACACCCTACATTATCATAAATTAATATTCTATAGCAAACATGAAGTGGTTTCGTTTGAGTTTGTTAAGTCTTCTGTATAATTAACAGCTATGGTGGTAAAAAGAAAGCTAGCAATTTAAGTTTATGATTCCTTCCAAAGTCCTCGAGCTGGTATCACCTATAAAAGCAATACCTTTTCTCGTTTTACACACATGGGCAAGACATCGATAGCGATTTATGCCCGTCATCAAAGAAACAATGAGCTCTTCGCTACATTATCAGAAGAAAGCCTCTCTCTAACACTCTGTTGACATGTCTAAGTGAAGGGTAATTATCCGAGAAGCAATTTGTTTCTGGTTTCCATTTTCCTAACCATTCTTTATTACTGAGTAGATCGTTCGTTGTTGAGCTATGTCTTGGGACAAAACATAGACAACTCGCTAAGTTTGTAGAACCTTACAAGTCCAGTTTTATACTACTGTTATACACACGAACACGTGTGGGCTTACCTCAAGTAATAACAGAAATAAAAGAGTCTTCAAACGACTCAGACATTTAATTTATACTTGAATAAATATAAAACTGTTAAGTATGTTAAACACAGAATCTTACAATCGGACGTTGCTTACACGAAACGTCATACCAACGTATTACCGTACAAATCAAGTTAAGAAGAAAGCAGAACCCCTAAACTGACAGAGATATTGCAAAATGGAAACGTTTTCACCAAAGAGGATTGGCCGATTGATACGTAACACAATTTAAACAAACGCACACGCATACACACTGAAATGCTAAAGCGATATGCTACTATCTCTGATTACAGAGATTATGGGAAAGAGTACTTCCACACTTTACCTTCTTACGTTCCTCATCAAATATACACATTATTAAACCATTATTAAAGCTACTACGTTATACATTACATCAAAGATCTGATATGATATGTCATACCATCTAAACCAATACTTGTTAAGCATGTTTAGATTGCATGAGCTTTTAAATGTATATGCAAATAGTGTGTCAAATGAAACGAAACAAGAAATGAAACTTATTCAATATTGATAATATAATGGGTATCTCCATAACGGACACACACTTTAGCGGCGCCATTAATGTTCCGATGGCGCCCGATTTCTTGACTTTTGTTTTATTTCTTATGGAAATAATTATAACCACGAACTTCAACTAGATGGATTAACTGTATATTAAAATAAGAACAAAACTTCGACAAGCATTTTAATACATGTTCAATATCAATGGTCACAACCTAATATATCCGGTTAAACGTTCATTTTTAATGATTGACTATGATAATGATTAACAAATCTGAACCATGGAACGTCTGACAGCTTAAAGAATCATCTCGAATTCAGGACTTTCAAATTGAAACCGGAATAACCAGGAACCATTTGAGAAAGTCCAACGACTACCACAATATTTCTACTACAACAGACATCATTGTCTCACGAATTAGATTAGTTTGCAAGTATAAATATCACAGATAAAAGTTCCTTTGGTTAGTGGCTGTTGCATTTCATTTAACTACGTCGAGTGTGTCCTGCTCAACCATGTATGTTATCTGTATCATTTCGTGTGGACATGCACTCTTTTAACTCTCGTTTGGAGTTGTGTATGTTGTCTGTATCATTTCGTGTGGACATGCACTCTTTAAACTCTCGTTTGGAGTTGTGTATGTTGTCTGTATCATTTCGTGTGGACATGCACTCTTTTAACTCTCGTTTGGAGTTGTGTATGTTATCTGTATCATTTCGTGTTGACATGCACTCTTTTAACTCTCGTTTGGAGTTGTGTATGTTATCTGTATCATTTCGTGTGGACATGCACTCTTTTAACTCTCGTTCGGAGTTGTGTATGTTGTCTGTATCATTTCGTGTGGACATGCACTCTTTTAACTCTCGTTTGGAGTTGTGTATGTTGCTTTTGCATTGAAATGGTTCATGGTTTACTTTCCGTTTTGGACATGCTAAGAAAAAGTTACATGTTTACTAGAAGTATGTATAACACGTTTGCTAGAGAGGTTATTGAATAGAACGTATGAAGAGATTCCGAAAATGTAGTTCCTTATACTTAGTTTCTTAGTTTACATTTCTCCTTAAATGTTTTATATGTAAAGAGCAACGACACATACGCAGAGAAATTGACAACAACTTCTCTAAGATTGAATACAGTTTGTCTTCTCTTCTTCCAGTTGACTTAGACTATATGATATGCAGAAATCCTATGAAATGCAATGTGTGAGTTCCAAACACCAGATATCAAAATATAGTCAACACCATGCCAATACACAAACGAAATGTAAATGAGGACAATATAGTTATGGATGTAATCATGTAAGGGAAAGCGAAAGGAGGGAAAAGAATGACAAACCGAACAATAAACATGGACCGATATGTAAAGTTCGTTATCTATGAAAATTGCCATAAATTGGCCGGTCAGTAATAACTCTTACCAAAGTCATCGAATTTGGCACGGTTTTATAGAGGGATATTGATATAATAATAGAAATGCCAATGACATTGATTACCGTCCTACTGTACTGAACTTGACGTATTGTTGATGTGGCTTTTGATAAACAATGTTAATGACATGTAGTTGGAGAAATTGCAACTCATAAAATCGTACACAATTTTAAAACATCTACTTCTAGGGGGTTGAAACCAGTCATGAGTGTATCAACTGACAACACTGACGTCTTCTCTGTAATACATACGGGTAGTCAACGTTTTTAGCAGCAGAATTTTCTAATACCAATTCTCCTATGGATTCGAGCTATATTATTATTCTGTATGTACGAGTATGTATTTTTAATTTAAACTATGGAAGTCTGCAAATTTAGGAACTACCAGTGACAGAATTATACTATGGGCGTGATTTCATAAACATACACGTTATATCAAATATGTTTATAACATTCGTACAGGAGACACGACATGAACATTTTAATTATTACGTTTTTCGTTTATATTTGAGCTTTGATATATACAGTAAAACATGTACATAAGGACATCTGTGAATAGTGGTTTCCTGTCCACAAAGGCCAGTCTTAATTCGTCCCGTAAAAATCAGGTAAGTTACTTCTGATGCTCCGAACAAAGGCCACCTGTCAACAAAACCCATTTTTGTAATTCCCCGTGGCTGACCTTTGTAGACAGGTTTGATTATAGCTACATCTTGTATTAGTTTCACATCTTCATGTTAAAGATTCCTTTCCAGTATTATATATACATTTAACTTACTAATTCAGCAACACATAGGCGAGCTATTAGAAGATGACACAGCTAAAGGTGGGCGAAAAAGCGTTAGTTGAATAGAAAATGCAGAACATGTCTTTGAGAACTCTGACCATGTGTTTAAGAACGCTGTCCATGTCTTTGAATAGCTAGGTAAAGTATGTTCCATCACTAACATGGTTACCACCCGCGCACATATTCACTTTGTTGTATGTAAATATAGCGTGATATCATACAATCGCTAAGACTTCGTAAAAGATTTACTTATCGAGAAGCGGAAGGCAGGTTAAGGCTATCATACCAGTATGTATTTATGACAATGGTTTGTAGCAAACCCTCATCATTACATATACTGTAAGGTTGCTGTTAAAGGAAGGTCCTTCCCTGGCAGACTTCCATATTTCTAATTCAATGTACGGAAGTGGAAACGAGAATGCTGTGTCTTTCCAGGTGTTCTTGAGTTACACTTGTCCGATAACCTTCACGATTATTGGAAGTTCGTTGACCATGCTTAACACATTCTCGTCTTCCACTTTTCATAGGGATGTTCCTCTACATAGCATTGTCTTACATACAGTGTTAATCATAAAGACCAAAATCATGTGGATCTTAAATAAAAGATAGGCATGTCTGTGACCGTAAAGCACTTGTTAGTTTTCTGCTCATATCGATGTACGAGTTAAACAGCTTGTATCCGAATGATGTAGCTTTAATATATTGACGTTAGTTGACGTTAATTGAAACACGTTGTCAGGTTAAATGAACCGAGTCATATGTGGTTACAATATTGATGGACTAATGTTGATCGATGAAAGGAAACCCTTTAGTACATAGACTTTAGGACCCATAATTGTTTAACTACTAGCATCACATATATTAGCGTCACTTGGGTTAACGTCGTGCTCGTTTTATGTATAAACACATGCTATGTAAAGAGCTTTTTTGCGGATTTGTAACAATGTGGTTTTTTGTATTGTGCGGTGAAGAACTATGCGTTAGTCAAGTACTCGCATAAAATGACCACATACGTGAAGAAGAAACATGCTAAGAGCTGATCATTAGATTATTGGTGTAAATCATGCATTTTAGATATGTGTTGCAATAACAGTGTATTAAGGGGTGATTTCACCAAGGATTGTTTTTTCCAATCGGCCCATCTGGACCAGATTGTCCCCAATGAATCTATTTTTTTGATCGGCCCGATTGTCGTCCTGAATCGCCTAAAAAAGTGATCGGCTACAGTTTTTAAAAATGTTCAAAAACAATAGCCGATCAAAACCGTCGTCCCTTGGTCGTCGGAGGATCTGGTGAGGGTCGGGGGATTTCATTCCGTGGACACTACGCACGGCCTTCGGTAGAGAGCGGCAGAGGATATACGAAAGCTCCAGAGAGCGGGCGAGACAAGGAGACCCTCGGACGACCAAGACGACCACGGTACGACGGTTTTGATCGGCTACTGTTTTTGAACATGTTTAAAAACAGTAGCCGATCACTTTTTCGGTACCCGACCCTCAAAGAACTGAGGCGATCGCATTAGATCTTTCCCCGAAGGTATAAGGTAGTGCTCGACAGTGCTCGCAGGTTCCCGATCGACCCCCCCCCCCCC
>ENA-OREC01001791-OREC01001791.1-marine-metagenome-genome-assembly--contig:-NODE-1791-length-11280-cov-13.028296_pt1 | contig 11280 bp, 4 predicted proteins | sample MGYA00248626_ERZ508543 | MGnify/ENA primary metagenome ERZ508543 (study PRJEB26211, sample SAMN05518279) | marine metagenome | isolation source: Puget Sound, Washington, USA | host: Bankia setacea... | reverse complement strand
TATCACACGTACATCTTTGTTGTTCTCATATCTCGGGTAAAACCGGTTCGGTGCATTTGTTTTGTCGTACTCTCATTTCGCAGACACAGCTATGTAGCCTTTTGATCTCAGACGGCGCGGTGGATATTATGTCAGTGCAGTAATCTACAGATTTATGTGTGAGTATCAAGTACAGATATAACGCTGTCCTTATTCGTTCTGAATACTAAATGGTTGAACATAGCGTTAAAGCATTTTCTAGCAAGGTCAAACAAAGCACACCACACGTGCTTATATTAATCGCGAGATGATTTTGAGCGATTTGAAATGTTTACGAATTTCAAGGAGGCGAACTCAATGTCTGATTGCTCGTTCTTCTTTTTCACTCACTGTTTAAACATTCATTAAAATACAAGGCTTGTTTGGTAAGGAGATACACAGAATCTGGACTAAAGATCATATCTATCAAAACAAGTAGATAAAATTATCCATAATACCATGTTTGTTTTGGCAAGTTTGGATTTGATAGAAAATATTCCAAACTAGTTCAAAAATTGCAAACAGGAATCAGTATTCACCAAGGTCCTCTTTTGTGTGTATTTCTGTTCTTCAAATAATGTCAACAGGACATTAGAGCAATATTAAACGTGTATACATTTTAAATACGACATACGCAGTTTGATTATGGCAGATTTTTTAAGTATACATTGTGAAACTGTAATAGACATAAATTAATTTGCCAACAAAAATCAGTACTATATCAGAAGTTCCTTGTTTGTATGCTACTCCAATTCAAACATTGCAAAGCACTTTAACGATACTTAATGTGCATACTGTAAAATAGACACTCACCGTTGAATTATGACAACTTGAAAGTCTACATTGTCAAACTATAATAGACATAATGCAAACATTTTCCGAAAACGGATTCTGTCGCACGCATTTGTGTTAACATTATATAGATCGCGGTAAAATGCGTGTGTTGGCCTTTTCTAAAATGTCAGGACTGTTTTATCTATATTTACCATTTTAGCTTACACCATCAGGTTTTGAATGATTCTCACATTTTTTGTTAAACCATTTCTATTCACATATGTAAAGCATGAAGATAGATGTTTATCTTTATGTACGGGCGATGAGAAAGCGAATCAAGTGTTTATAATGTTGTGTCATATTCAACAACAGCTATATTAATAACCGTGAAGTGTTGCTTTCCATGTGAATATATACTTTACAGTGTAATTGTGAACGTTAAATGGAATACATTGACGTTAAAATAGAGTAATAACAAAGATGATTTCAAATGAAGGCTACACGACTCGGCGGTTAGTTACAGTTAGGTACAGTGTAGTCATGTATATACACAAACATGCGTGTGTCATCTTGAAACAATATGGTAAAAAAACACAAGTACAGATGTAACGGTCATGCATTTAATACAAAAGCATTGCCAAGAACAGACTAATGTTACCAATCAAACCTTATGTGCTGTACTTCAGAGGTCAAATTTGTCAACTAAAAGCAAATAACATATATATTAAATCTGCTTAAAAAGACCGCTTGTTCAACAACGATGACTTTTTACGTTTCAGCATTTGAGTCTTAAAAAGCGTAGACTGTACGCACTACCCTGGAATGAGTTTTATTTTGCTTTTTGTGCGATTTTTAAAAGGTAGTTGGTGTTGGGAGGAGGTGGTGGGGGGAATGGGGGGTGCAAGGAGTTGTCAACAAATTGCGGGTGATGTCAAGTTGATGACGTGTATTTTTGCTAGCTTCCCCCGTAAACATAGCACCCTTTCTCTCTCTAAACATGATCCAAAATGCAACCTACGTGTTATACGAATTATACGCTTTGTTAAATGGACATGTTTCATCAGGTTGGGAACATGTAATACTATCCACCATATCCCAAGTCACTTAACCAGGTCTTGAAATACTTACCTTGTACAATACCCACCTAGTATGTTTTAGTTGCATATAGACATTCTTGATTACCCAAGTCACATATCTCAACGTCAACTTGATGTGCCCTGCCCGGTTACTAATAGCTAAATTAACACATTACCTCTTATATGTAAACACTTATAATTTATGACCCGGAAAGAAAATCCACCGACACTTAGTAAAATTAAAGATACTTTTCGTACCAAATACAATATAAAAAACTTGCATTTCTCAGGCCCGAAACATCCTTATACTAATTTAATTTTCTAAACTCAATTTTCAGCAACTTTTTTACACCAACAAAACAGTCAAATTCAAATTTTCTGGAGAAGTAAGTTATACGATAATTGCTGTACTACAAAGTTTAAGCTTGTGACATTACCGAATATGACATAGTTATTGTGAATATAAAACATATAATAAAAGATTTATTGTCAATGTTATGACCTGTTACCAAAAACGTAGGCGGAGGTTTATTCATATCTGAATGGTTATACACGCTTAGTTCGTCGCCAATGATTGGCTCCCTTGGGTGGTGGCAGATGATATATTTTATTATGTCAACTCGACACGCGTACAGCTTCTTAACTTCCTAATAAGGTAACATAGGTTTACAGCTGGTGTCATAGTTTAAAAAAAAAGATTTTTTAAACTTTAATGTGTGGAAATTGATACTTTTATTTTGATGTAAGGTATTAAAACACGAAATAAAACACAAATAGAAATTCTTTAGGTACCTGTTATAAAAATATTTCATTGACAAGGAAAACGTAGTGTTACTCTTAGCTACACGCACGCACACACACTCATATTCATGAAACTCATGGTGGTTTGAGGGCATTAATCCTGTATCTCAATCAAATCCCAATCCACCAAACACACATAAAAAGAAGAAAATAAAAACACTACACATTTATTATAATTAAACAAAATAGATAACAAGGGCATCCCTTTGAAAGTATTAAACATCACAAACTGCTATCAAACCGTACCAAAGAGATTTTTGAAATTTCTGTTTGCCATTAATTTAGAAGAGACAAAAGAAATCCATATCATAGCATCTCACATTTACTTAACATGTATTATGTCAATCACAAAGCTTATATTAATCACTTTGGATATAAGATGGACATCAATATTGTTCAACATAGATAGCTTGTCCAAGTGGCGCAATTCGATCTGGTTGTTCACTTTGTCGAGTCAGACACGGGACAATTTTGTTGTGGGCTGAAGGGTGGTAGAAATCAAGAGGGAATATAACAACTGTGTCCCTTTACTTTCGCTGTCTTAGCTTGTCCCTGTCTCTTTTCTGGTTGATTTACGTTACTGAGGTGTGGGTATGATAATGAACCGCTCGGACACCTTCTTTGACCACCCGTTCACTCGCCTTAACGTACCGCCGACTCATCAGTTTCTTGTCCACCCGCCCAAGCCATTGTCCTCGCTGTTAAGATAAACATTGACAAACCTCTGGTATAGATAGTGCGCTGGAACTTGAACTATTACTGGTATTTGTTTAGGTAATTGACCGGGTTTACATTAGCTAATATGAGACGGGTAGTGTTTGTCTGGAATTAAGTATGACGTCCTAGGCTAACATTGACGGTAGTTGACACTCGTATAGTATCTGTGACAGAGGAATGCTATCTGGGCTACTGTGGGCTTCAGTCTCTACTCATACATAAAAGCTGGAAGTCCCTAAAAGCCACACTTTACAGTTCAATAGAGACCTCTTTTGTACTTATGAGCGAGGAACGTGTCATTTTCTATTTGTCAGGTCGACACTGTCTATGTATTTTGATATTTAAAAAAGTAAATGTCTTTGAGTTGCCCTTAGTTAAATTCACGGACAAACATATTGGACAGAGTACGCAAAACGAACTTTCCTTCCGCAAACATATTCGATCTTTAGTAATTGATGTACTTTTAGGTAATCTTGGGGTTAACGAAATAATTCGGTAAACTATTCGCAGCTGCTGCGGTTTATGAATTTTAACGAAGACGTCCCGTTTTAGTATTGCCACGATGTTTCATTTGATACATACGCCATAGAGCGTGTAAATACTGGAAACGACGTAACCCTTGAAGTTTACGTCTCATAAAATGTAAATGCCAGAAACAACGTTACCCTTAACGATTACGTCTTAAAACGTGTAGATAACATCAACAAATTACTGTAACGTCATAAAGCTTGTTAATATAGCAACGACGTTTCCCTTACTGATTACGTCACAACAATTGTAGATTATAGCAACGACGTTTTATTCTTAATGGTAATTCCATAAGGCGTGAACATACTAACAACGACGTTTCCCTTTCTGATTACGTCATAAAGGTGTAGATTATAGCAACGACGTTTTCCTTAATGATTACATCATAAAACGTGTAGGTAATATCAACGACGTTTCTCTTGATGGATGCGTCGTAAAATAAAGTAATAACTACGAGCATATATACAGCAACAACGTAATCTAATACATTTTAGTGCCCTGGAAATAGTTCAAAGATGTTATTGCAGTCAGACTTTCTAGCTTTATGCTGTGTGATATGTAGATAAACAGTTGCTCAACTTGATGGAATCGTCATTGATGTGTGAATGTTATCAATGATATATACATTGATGAACCCGTCCCACACAATGTCGATAGCAACGCCATTAATCGTGATGCGCGCAATGGAAACTTGTAGATTTTAGTAACGATTACGGTGATTATATAATTATTAGAAATGCCATAGAGACCGTAGATAATAGCATCTAACTTGATGTAAACGCCAAAGAACATGTAGATGGTATCTCTGAGACGTGTTTCATTGTTTTCCATTCTAAACAATGAGTTGGTTGAACTATGTATATAACCGTCACGCCAAGGTAAATAGAAACGTCCTTACACCATATGACCTAAATAAAACATACAGTGACGAACACTTAGGCTAACCATTGCACAACACACCCTAATACAACATCAGACAACATAAAATGGCATCCTTTCTTCTCAGAAGGTAACATGTTACGATTTCCAAAGTTTGTGTATTGCTTGCAGATTCTCATACTATTCCAAAAGCACAGATAACCTCGCGATCTCACCCGAACAGGGTTAACTACATCGCGATCTCACCCGGACAGGGCTAACTACCTCGCGATCTCACCCGGACAGGGCTAACTACCTCGCGATCTCACCCGGACAGGGCTTACTACCTCGCGATCTCACCCGGGCAGGACTAACTAGCTAACGTCAATCAAGTCAATACATCTTTCTTTTTTATATAAATTACTGTGTCAGCAATTGATCTATTTTCTAAACAATTTAAGCACAGGTATGCATGTGAATTACTAGAAGTTAGCGATATATTTCATTTTGTCTCAATTAACAGCATTGACTTATTTTTTAAAGGAGCAAATTAACTACATCTTCATTTTCAGATAGTGATTAATTAACAAAGTAACATTTATAATGTGTGTGACGGTTGTAAGTTTTAGAGAGGAATTATAAACACGCTGGTTGTTATTGTGAAGCTAATACACATATCTATAACAAAGGGTGAACGCGATATGGTACTAAGTTCTATTAAATAAAGAAACAGATAGAACCATTTCGCCTTATACCCGTATATAAATTGTTAGGTTGAATTACTAGTTTATAGATGAAACGTTTGTTGTTTCATCTTCTCAACATTCGACAAACCAGATAAAAATGAGGACCACTTAATTGGATACCCCTGAATGAATTTCACATTGGCGCCGGTAGAGTTAATTTTATTCACATATATTGCTTAATCTTAGGAAATAATAATATAGATCTTTAAACTGAAAAAATGACAAGTTCACTGTCGTATTAAACAGTAGTGTGGTACAGAACGGTAAATACTGATTTTAACGGTGAATTACCTTACTCATGTGTATTAGTGTTTGTAATTCTTACATGAAACGATTGTAATTGTTTACATGTGAACCTGCTTAAGACTAACGAATACTGCTAGTGACTTGTATAACAGACATCACATGGTACAGATAATTGAACCTCTGACAGACTCTCAAATTATATAATGGTGTCACGTGGACAGAACAGATATAGTAACATTACATGTGAAGCTACAATACCGGTATGTTAATTGAACATTTTCAGAAATGGAGTTTATTGACCATGTGTTTTTTGTTGATGATTAGTTTACGATCATTGTATGATACTAATACTAATTTCATAGAATTGATTATCGACGGATTCCTTTCCCAGGCGACATTACCTCCCACACACGTTCACATTGGTTGAATGACGCGTAACCCAAGATACACCGTTGTTTCGTGACTGACTATTATAATAGAACATTTAAATGAGTTACCTTGTAAATAAACGTTCAGTTGGTTTTTAAATGCTCATAAAGATTAATGTTTTGAAAGCCAAGGTGATTTATAATAGACGAGTATGTGAAAGCTAGTGTTTAATTTAAAATGACCTGATGTCAGCTAAAAGACAGTTGAATGCATGTTATTATTAATTGCATTGTTTGATCTAGAGCCTTGTTATATTCATGTTTTGTTTGTCATCGGTATATCAGCAGACGTTTGGTAGACACAACAATGCGTACCATGGATAATTCCTTCCCTGACAGACTCCTATATTTCAAATTATGGTTCTATATTAGACGGTGTGTTTGTTTTCTTACAAAGCACCGATCTTAGAGTTGATATCCTGTCGCATCAAAATAAATAAATGGTTGGTGGATTGGAAGAACGTGTTTTTGATCTAAAATAATATTGACTGAATGAACAGTCTAAATATAGGTGTTAGTTTTAAGCACGTTTGAATAAACTTAATAAATCATTTGGTCATTAATCAATCACTAATCTATTAAACACTGTGAATGCATTAACTGGTGTTTTTTTCTGCTTTCCACGTGTGAACTCTTAAACAAATACACCTTAGAGTAGTTGATTCACACGTAAAGCATCTAAATTTCTATACAAATCAAGTAATAGAACTTTTTCAATGTATTCAACCGAAACTTGAGGTATGAATAAAGTGAAAAATTGCGATGTAATGTAAATATGTGTTACAAACAAAATGATACGAATAGCGTGGATAAATAGGATATGTGATAACTTAACTCTAATTTATCACAAAGTAAACTAAAATACGCACTGATGCTACCCTCGCTTTATGTTTGTAATCAACATTCTTGTTTAATGAATTTGAAAACAACAATTCAGAGTTTGAACAGCTAGTCAAGTATGTAAACAAACTTGTACCAAAACTAGCGTGTATTTCATCTCCCTTTTTGTATCAATCAGTATGACTAATGAATAATTCACGGATGGTTTGAAAACACTTTGTTTACATCCGTTCCATAACGTGAGTGATGATGTTAGAACTATGCTGAGACATTGTCCATGCCTGTATCGAGTATTATAATGTTGCCAAACTAAATGTTCATGTTTGTCGCTTGATCCTAACTCAGGCATTTAACATTAGAGTGTGTAGTCTTTGAACCAATACATACATTATTTTAGGAGCATTATAAAGCACTGTAGACATTAAAATACACACTCCATAACTTATGAACATACAAAATCGTGCTGTTAGACTATGTAAAGGCGAACTGTTGTATCCCACTTGTTCTACATCAGCAGGTAGATGGTAGAAGGGAGGGTGAACACAAATATGTTTACAAAATTCTCGTGTCATCAGTGGCGGTAACAGTGGGTTATGTAAACAACTTCGTTATCCTACTTCTGGAGTGAGTCAAGGCGAACTGTTTGCACCTTTATCATTACTATCGTAATCTTTATCATGAATTTGTTTAACTGTTTTTTCTCAATAACAAGTGAATACTGACAAAATAAAACCATATACGTTAAACATAGACGCCCTTTAGTACACACCGTTGATAACTAGAAAAACAAAAAATACCACATCCGCATGTTCTCGTTCGCACTGGTGTAGGTTGTTGAACGATAACTTACATATTTAACTTATCCTTGGTGTAATTTACGTGAATAAGACTACCTCGGTACATACACACAACGGTCATAATGACGGATTGGTCTAAATACTGAGTCTCAAATACCGTTAAATGAACTATGTTTGGACCCGAAATAGGTCGTCTTAATAGCGAACCGGTCTTAATATCAAGTGTTCTTTATATAGCGAAGCTTTACTGAGATAAACCTACTTCTTTTTTTAATATTTATATATTTTACATAACATATCTAAATATTTTATTTAATAAATAACTAGTACATTTTCATGATTTTTTTTGGGGGGGAAACAGTACGTCTGACTAAGGATTTACCGTGGGTAGTCGGTATATAGGGTTAGTACTTTAATCTGCTTTCACCTACTTTAAAAAAAAACTAAACAAGATACGCATGCGGTATACAGCGATTATTTCAATAACACTTAGCGCACTTGAGAATTGCGTCTAGTACTTTGAGATAATCTTGAAGTAACTAGGATCGTCTACCGATTAAATGGATATAATGAACTATCTCAAAAAAGCTCCGTGTTTTGTTTGGTCATCTGCGCGTTTTTGCTCGTCGATGTCATGGTAACGACGTTCAGAGATACATGTATAACTTGACACATATTTATAATACTACATTAAAGATTACACTTTCATCGACATTAGTAGCCAATGGATGGTAATTGGTACAGTAGTTGAGTGTGCCATGCTGTACACATTTAAGTGAATCTTCAATAACAAAAGCAACCTTAGTGAAGAGTGAACACCAAAAGCGTGGCTAGTTTAGTGTTGCCTTGGTTTAGTATTTAGCGATTGTTTTGTCCTCCTTTGCTGCCTTCTCCTGGAACGAGTTTATGCTTAGTACAACAGCCACTGACCCATACGTACTCATCAGGTCAACTTGCGTTTATAATAGCGAACTAGCAGTGTTGAGTTTAAGCGAGGCACATCGAACAACAAGCTAATTGCAAGTTTTATTAATGCAGCAGTTAACCCAAGATACCGTAAGGTATTGACGATTGTATGAACATTCTTAACGCGGTTCTTGTTATGTCACAAATCAACAACGATGAATTTAAGCAAAACGTCATAGATAAATTTGAAACAAATAGATAACAACGAGATTTCACTCTATTGTTACGTCACAAAGCAACGATGCTGCAAACGAGTAATATTTCATAGACACAAGTGATAAATGTAGATAGCAACGACATTGTACTGTTCAGTTACGTCACAAGCAGTCACGCTGCAATTAAGTAATACGTCATAGACACACGTGCTACATATAGATAGCAACGACGTTGTACTGTTCTGTTACGCCACAAAAAAACGTCGCAGCAATTTAGTTATTTGCAGCATAGACACACGTGATCAATTGATATATGTTGATAGCAACGACTTTACACTGTAGTGTTACGTCACAAAGCAGCAACGTGGTGAATGTAGATAGCAACGGTGTTATACCGTTTTGTTCCGTCAAAAAGCAACGGCGCTGCACTTGAGTAATAGGTTATAGACACATGTGATAAATGTGGATATCAAGGGCGTTGTACCGTTCTGTTCTGTCACAAACCACGGCGCTGCATTTGAGCAATGGGTCATAGACACACGTGATAAATATGGATATCAAGGACGTTTCACTTTTTCCTTTTAACATATTTTATTGCCCCATATAAGTATTTACATTAAAATATATCAATTTAACAAAATATATGGCAAAGGGGTCGGGCTACAAGTTCGTAAACGTTTCACTGTTTTGTTACGTAACAAAGCAACCGCGTGGTATTTGAGAATTACGTCATAAACTTACTCGATAAATTCACCACTTTGAATGTAGATTAGCAACGACGTTACAATGCATTTTAGCGACACAATGCAACGAGGCTGTACTTGAGTAATACGTCATAGCAATGTATATGACAACAACGTTATGACCGTTGAACTCATCGCGGACAATATAAATAGAAATACGTTACAATTACGGTGTATACATTAATTATCCACACATTTTTTCTAGATAATTATAATGTGAGCCGTTTCATTAATTTGATGATGTTTAGGTAATCTATGAAGATTGTGAGCACTTTGAACATAATTAACGTAAACATTGAACTATCAAGTGTCTAGCAAACAAAGTTATAGTTAAAACGAACATCATGTATGCCTCAAGAGACAATATAAGGTAGCGATAAATAAACATTCTAGCGTATGTTGATATGTCAATGTAACAAATATGATACCTTCGTTTTAACAATTTTGCCCAAATCTGCGGTTATAAGAGTTTATCCTCAAACTAACTGATTCGCAGGTTGTTGTTAAGACAGATTTACAAAAAGGAGACGATATCAGATAACAAGTAACAAACTAAAATATCGAAATATCCCTTTCCCAGGCCCATCTCAACAGTATGTCTGCACCACATTGGTTGACTGACCTGTAACCTCAGATACCCGTAGTTTCATTAAGTCATCTTACGAATATACACACAACTGACCTTGTAGATAAACATTCATTTATATGGCCACTTGATTTTGAAATCGCTATACAGTTAACTAAACAAGATACATAGCGTAACCGACCGATAGTGACTGTTTAAATTAGTCCTTTGAAACAAGTGTTTAGGCATTTAGAAGCGATAATTGTGTCAAGCCTTGGTATCTGTTCGCCTTCCTGTCTCTCATCTTGGTGTCTGTCAGAAATCTCTACCGTAAGGACATGCTGTTAAACTATGCTCTTCTCAAAAGCCAATATATGTGTGTGTATGTGTTAGAAGCAACAATTTAAACATATTTTATTACGCATTTTGTTTTACAATTTAACGAAAATACAAAAACAAATCATAAAAGGGTAATTAAAAAAGGTACACAAATATCAAAGCAACGGTCTCCCGGACAATACAGGATAAAATACAAGCATAAACACACAGAATGATTATTGTCCAACAACTTTGACACATCTTCGTACATTTGGACAAATCGTTTTAGACAAATGTCGAATCTTAATCAGCCCGGCACTGTTTGTTTGATATCCATGAGCATTGAATTACACATTGTCTTTGAATAGTAGCAGCCGTGTGCGTCCGGAAGCGCAACAACATCAGGGGCGCAGCGGTGGTACGGATCACCTATGGACGTATTTCAAAAGTATAGACCTGAATCCCGTGACCATTCTCTGGCTAACATACTTTGACGATTGATATGACTTCTGTCTTACTGTACCTTTTATTAAAAAATGAGAAACCCGGCCTATCGAAAAAAGAAATGCCGACAACTGATAGAACGTCGTTTGTAGGTTTTGCCTAAGAAAAATAGAACTCGTATAAACCCAATAAGTAATAACTTGTGTCACAACAAATTGAAAATTGAAAGGTATATATTTCAAATGGTCGATCTCTTTCTA
>ENA-OREC01001790-OREC01001790.1-marine-metagenome-genome-assembly--contig:-NODE-1790-length-11281-cov-13.630846_pt1 | contig 11281 bp, 5 predicted proteins | sample MGYA00248626_ERZ508543 | MGnify/ENA primary metagenome ERZ508543 (study PRJEB26211, sample SAMN05518279) | marine metagenome | isolation source: Puget Sound, Washington, USA | host: Bankia setacea... | reverse complement strand
TCTCTGCAACTATTAAAGGTTTAGTGTTTACAGACAGATCTCTGCAACTATTAAAGGTTTAGTGTTTACAGACAGATTTAACATTTATTTTCGTTTTTGTTATCAAATTTTAATGTATGTGGCTAAGCTATGAGTTGAAGAATAACCTATTTATATATGTTTAATATTTGTTCAACCACTATTTAAATGCATTTTGAATATCATGTGAAAGACTGCAAACGTTACTTCACATCACATGGTGTTAAATAAGTTTTGAATGACGATTTCTGAATGTATAATTAGCTTATCATTAAAACACAGGTTCTAAAGTTATCCATGGTGGACTTAGTGCAATGCATCATACTCTGCCTCCAAAGTTTCAAAACGAAGATTTTATTCAGTTGCATCAGGTGAGAGCTTCAGTGCCGTCATGTTCCTCTTGTTTATTATCACAAAATCTTGATCATAGTTGTTATATAATGATGCATTAATTTTCAGTCTTTTTCACCACAAGGTTTGACATGGTCATCGTAATGCTTGATCATGATTGGTTGAAGAACTAACTATGCACTGCTTGGTCACAATTGTAAGGCTCATATGCACTGTTCCTCAAAATCACCTTTATCTGGGATTCATGTAACGGGTATTACTAAGAAAAATATTTTACAAACATGGTCAGTGAGTCAGCAATAGAGCAGAGATATTTGATCACAAAATGAATCTAAGTACATTGAGCAGTAACCATTACAACTTAATCCTCTTTAATTAGTCAATCAATAAAGCTCTTAAAAGTGTCAATACTGCCTGGTAGAAATTCTTTTCACCAGTAAAATACAAAGTTTACATGTATAATGGAATATTGGCATTTATTTGGTTTTTTCTTTTATTGCCAGAACAAGGTTGAACTGTTTGTACTGTAGCTGAACCCCATCATAATATGAAAGAGAATGCCTCAACTAATTTTAGATTCAGAGAAAAAAAGTAAAACTGTTGTAGATGGTAATAAAACAAGCATTCTCATACTCCACTTGTTAATTAATGAGACGTACTGTTAAAATGTGGTTGTGAGAGCTAAAATGGTTTAAATGCTGTTGAATAAAGAGGGCAGTTAAAACAGTTTGGTTCTAGTGATAGATAGCCATCATATAATTAGTGATGTGTTACCTGTTGATTTATTTTAGATGGTAATTTACATAACAGTACAACGTTCAGATATTGGAATATTGTTAAAAAAATATCCATGGTTTGTGATTTTGTTGCCATTTTTTTCGCCCACAAACATCAACACCATTTATTCATATTTGTTATTTTCCTTGTATTATTTAAACAGGATATTAACAACCTGCTATTATGCTTCTTTGTGAGTTTGTTCAAAGAAGGTAAGTGATCTATATATTGGCCGCGATCTGAGAAAGCAGGCTTAATGACAATTTTTTCGAATTTCACTTTTCGATATTTTCAATAACCGATATCTTTTATGATCAAAATGCCAAAATAATTATGTCACTAACACTTTTAATCATAAAGTTATGCTCATTTTTTAAAACTACACTGATGATTAAATTGTGAATGATAATTTGAAATGACGTTTATGTCGTAATTAAATTATAACGACGTTTTACGTTCCAAACATTCAGGGAAAGGTGCTCGCATTTCTTTATTATTTGAAGCAGAGCAGTAAAACTTTATCACAATATAGATACATCTGTTATCTATTGATACATGTACCGTAAATTATAGACTAATGTTTCCCTAATTGCGCTACCGTCATCCCTGCCCTTTGGTCTTTTTCAAGAAGGTAGAATAGTTACATAACGTTGAAATTAAAACAGAAGGGAAAGGTGATTCTAGATTATAATATGTATATGTATTCATTTATTTAACCTATATATTGCAACAGTGTATGGTTTTATTCAATTATAATCTGAGATTACATCAGTTCATATAATGAGCGTAATAGATACATCTCTACTGGACTTCGCTAATGGCTGTACTTGTAAACGTGGTCTAACTAACGGTCTCCCGTCTTGTACAAGAACTGTTGCCGTGTTTAACTTAGTCCCCCAGGCTGTATCACAAGTGGCATGACATTGCTGAAGGTGAAATCATTTCTACCTAGAATGTTATGGGAGGTTTCTGGTGCGTCTCTGTTTGTATTCAAATATACAGAGTACATCAATTCAATGATAAAAAATAAAAAATAAACGAAATTATTAATATATGGGCCTAGTGTTCTGCCTAGGTTTCAAAAATGAGGGGACATTTGTCCCATCAAGCCTGAAAATGAGGGGAATTTTTTAAAACCTTAGGGGCATCAAAGTTTATGTGCCGATAGTATAATAAAAACATCAAAATTCAGAACACGCTTTCACAGTTTATGTATGGGTACCTCTAATTTCACCAATTCATCGATATGAATAGTAAATGAACAACTCATTACTTTTGAATATAAAATTGGCAGAATGGCCTTGGCAGAACACTGTGGGCCATTTATAAGTTTTTTTTCCCAAATCCCGGGTACCGTTTTAAGAAACAATATTATCGCCGTAAGTCACGTCTATTATTTATTTATTACAGGATTAGAATAGATGATAGATGTCTACCTGTCATAAACCCTCCAAATTAAATACACATACTGTTACTTAATCTTTCCTGAAACGATATTAAAATATTAGCATGTACCACACTGGTTTACCAACTCCATTTGTCTGCATAGTCCAGTCAATCTTTGAAAATACCAATTATGGGTCAAGTGTCATTGTTCCGTCTTTCTCAATGGTTTCATTATTTCATCTATTAAGAAGTTCAATTGTTCAGGAATACCGTCGATTCTGAAACCAAAGATTTGGATTTGTAGTACACCCAGAGCGGTTGCCCAGTGAAATCTTTTTTAAACAATTCGGTTTGAAATTACGATGTTGTGAGTTTGATCTCCGCCTATGCAGTAATTTAGGTGAGACTATATTTAACAATATTGCCACATTATAATTCCTCAAGTGTTTAAATTCCAGTATGTAAATCAAGATCTTCATATTAACGTAAAGAACATCGATAAAGCCCTCTACATTAATTACTGGTATTCCAAACACAATAATGATGGTTAACTTTTAAACGTACATGTATATAAGTAATTCATATTTTTATTAAGGTAGTTCAAAAAGAGCAAAGTTTTAAATAGAGAACTATATAATCATAAAGAAATAACTAATATTTCGGTATATTGGGATCAAAACCCAGGATAATGATTCTCTTGGATGACAAGTAGATGTACTCTACCACTGAGCTACGAAGTCCTGTTATAATGCTCTTTTTTGTGTTTTAATATAACGTTACAGTCGACACAAAGGCGAATAAATGGATGTTTTCCAATATTTGGCTTAAATTTCGAATTAACCCAAGGGCCGAGGGAGAGGGGAATATCGCAGTGATCCAGGGAAAAGTGGGCGATGGGATCCCAAATTAATAAAAATATATAAATGTAGGTATTAACAGGGGTTGCTTTTAAAATCTACAACATAATCTAGATCCATAAATCAAAGTAACTTCAAAGTAATTACCATGTATTTAAAGTAGATGTACAGAAACAAATACACAACCGACAGAGTGAATTCACCTGGCAAGTTTAAACAAGTAATTTTATTGTGAATAAAAACACTACAAGTCACTTTCTATTTTAGAATACATTCACTTTTTAATCTCGGATCCTTATAATAAATCCGTAAATTACACTAGAAATTTAACGCACTCCACCATAAACACAAATAAACCAATGTGTATAATTCCCGGTATAAAAGTTGATATAAAACTGATATTATGACTTAACCTTGTTATGTCATTAAGCCCGGTTTTGTCAGATCGTGGTCCATATATATAATATATATATAATACGGTATACATTTTTTCACAATGTTTTATATGATTGTGTGTATATTAAAGGTTTTATACAAAGTAACATACTCAAATAACTATCATTTTTGTATTTTTGAGTGTATCTTTGAAGAACAAATACGAAGTCTAAGTAAGTAAAGGTTTTGGATATGCTATACAGACTAAAGAATCTCGCCAAGTCTGGTTCAAAGTTAATAAACACAATATATGCTGGATAAACCGATTGCAAAGTCTGGTTCTAAATAAACAAAGGCTAGATAAACTGATGCCAAATCTGGTTCTAAATAAACAAAGGTTAGATAAACTGATTGCCAAATCTGGTTCTAAATAAACAAAGGCTAGATAAACTGATGCCAAAGTCTGGTAGGCTAGATAAACTGATGCCAATGTCTGGTAGGCTAGATAAACTGATGCCAAAGTCTGGTAGGCTAGATAAACTGATGCCAAAGTCTGGTTCTACTGTAATAAACACTTTAGACATGCTAGATAACTTGCTCCATTACATGAATCAGTGTCTTGTTTGGTTTAAATCTCTATTATAAGTTTGTTTGGCCAACTGACAGACATTGTTATAGCAATCACAACAAACTTTGTCATAATAAACATGTTTCACGGGTGAAATAAACTTAGATCTCCCTTTTAAATCAACTAATATTCTTTTCATTTATGTCTTTTGAAAGATTTATACATTATTTTGACCGATCAACTACTCAAGCATCTCATCTACTACCCTGTGCAGTGCCTCTGTAGCAGCTTCACAACTATATTGATTTTCCAACCACGCGCTGACACAAAATAGTGCAAACTCTTACCAATTTATAAAACTACACAGCATTGAAAAGTTGATAAAAAACATTATTTGATTAGAATTTTAAGACGATTGAACCAAGCAACAAATGTTGGCGTAGCAATCAAAACAGTGAGGAATATCAAAATGTTATTTCACTGTTAATTCTCTATAAACCATTGGAAAGTATTAAACAAATTGTGATTCTCTAAAACATGTTTTAGAATAATGGAACTATTACATATGTGCTGGATTTAAAACCATGTCACTTTGTCATACAGTTATAAAGTATTAAACAAATTGTGATTCTCTAAAAACATGTTTTACAATAATGGAACTATTACATATGTGCTGGATTTAAAACCATGTCATACAGTTATATTAGGTGCTGACATATGACCTAAATAGTTTGATATAACCTAACAGAGAATCTACCCCTTATTGGTACCCAGGAGAATCTACCCCTTATTGGTACCAAGATGTGGAATATTAGTTGATAAAAGCCAAAGAATCTACCCCTTATTGGTACCCAGGTGTGCAATATTAGTTGATAAAAGCCACAATGGCCGTCATTGTTACATGTATGAACTTATGATATTATAAACAAGTTAAAACCTAAATAACAGTTACACAAAGATCTATAAACATGCAATAATACTTTGTAATGTTAGGAACAACCCAACTGTTAAACCTACCAAACTCTTTAATGTTTGATAACCTTTATGTTATTTTAATGTGTTTCTATATAACAACCGTAATCCTATTGTAAAGTTGTAGAGTTTATATTCACTTAGTCCAGCTTAAAAAATAAATCCAAACTAAAGTATTAGAAAAAAGTTACTGTGTATAAATAGTATTTGATTATTTGTGTACAGATAAAAAATGCGACTCTAGTTGTTCACCAAATTATGTACATTATGACTTCCCATTTAATACGCCCGTTTGAAAAACTCGACTTATGTGAACACCCGCGACGGGCGGGCAGGATGTCGGTCGGGTTGGCGTGCCGGCGGCCAGATGTTTCCGCTCTCTAAGTCAAACAGCCTTTATCAGATCTTCTTAAAACATCGTCACAATGCATTAAGCCATAATATCTCGTCCAAGTTAGATATCTATTTCAATTGCCCCAAGCAGTCCTGAATTATATGGCCTTTGAATTGTCCAAAATTTTACGGAATAAGTGATGTCCGCCCTCAAACAGTTTTTATCCCATCCTCATGAAGCTTAGTCACAATGCTTTAAGACATAATATCTCTCCCAAGTTTAATAACCAGCTCAATTGATTTAGTCACTGCTGAATGATGGCCTCTGAATTGCTTAACATTTTGACAAATTAGTAATGTCCATTCTCACAGTCAAAGAGTTTTTGTCAGATCCTAAAACTTGGTCACAATGCTTAAAGGCACAATATCTCGCCCAAGATAGATAACCAGGTAAATTGCCCCAGACACTACTAAGTTATGGCCCTTGAATTGTCCAAATATTTGCCAAATTAGTGATGTCTGCGCGCCAAATCACACAGAATTCATCTTATCCTCATGAAACTTAGTCACAATGCTTAAAGGCATAATATCTCGACCAAGATATATAACCAGTTAAATTGGCTCTCCTGAATTACGGCCATTGAACTGTCCGAAATTTTGCCTATTCTTATCTTACAAGGGAACCATTATTTTATGTTGACATGACTGTTGAAAAACAGTTCAAGAACTCTTATGAGATGGAAAATCCTGCTCCCAATAATGGTTTTGTTACTCTTGTTTTATTGGTGAAGCTGAAGCTGAAAGTTGGAATCCCTACTTTCCCTCAACTCCATACAAGCTCTCCACACACCTTCACCTCCCCTCTAAGTAGGCCTTGCAGGCTTAACCGTCTGCATATTCTCTAGTATTTTTGCAGTAGGATGATTCATGCACACAATTATAAGCTATACTACATTAACGAGATTAGATTACGACTAGCCCAGAAGTTACTAGCGTATCCATACGTGGGGACTGATTTTTAGAAAACACTCAATGATATCTGATACTGATGTTAATAATGCACACGTCTGGATTGATTTTCGGAAAATATTAATCGTTTTCTGAAAAAAACTGGGTCAATGAAGTTATAATATGTGGTCAGGTGTGATTTTCGGAAAATATTGTTCGTTTTCTGAAAAAAACTTGGTCAATGAAGTTGGGTAGCGTGACTGATTGTAATTGGTGGATGCCTGTCAGTCAGGAGTTGGAGCCCAATCAAAGGCTCCTGAGTACTGGTTGGTTCTAGGAATGGTTTCGAGCGTGATTTACAAAACCAAAAATTGCTTGTTCACAATCAAACTAAAATAAATTAGTATAAACCAATAACTGTGAATTAGAGGTAGAATCTTGAAAAATCAGTCAGAAGCAGAAGTGTGAAACTAAAGTCAGAATATTGTCAACAATATTTAATGAGGGTGACATGTAAATCAATCTTTCAAAAGGCAATCAAAAATGGTACACACATGTATTATTGTTGTTGTTTTTTATAGTTTTTTTAAGATAACGTATTTTCCCTTTGTAGTTTCCGTTATAAGGCGTGAATATAGTACAAGCATTTTGTGACAAATAAAGGCCAAACCTACCACTAATTGCAACAGAATATCTGACAAGTGTTTAGTACTGATAAAAGTGTCTCCTCTAACCAAAAAAAAGTCCTAAGGCATCCAAGTGGTGGAAAGTATTTAAAAAATATTTTTTTCTAATTTATAATGGGATATATAGCGACTTTCTAACATTATATGTATAGCTCAACTCGTATTTGCACAGGAAGATGGTATTGTTTTATTAGTGAGATGACCATTGCTTCAGATAAGAACCCTTGGTGATTAACATGCACTTATTATGGCCGGACAAATATATAACAACACCAACAACACAACAACAACAATATTTATTGATGATAAATATAACATAAAAGTATGCTTCTAGTCTACATATACTTTCATAGTTTATGGTTTAGTACTCCCTGATCCCTTGCAGTTGCTACATGCATCAGAGCACTTGATGTTATGCTTCTTGCATGTGCACCTCAGGCTGCTGCAGTATGTCTTGCAACTGCATCTAATGACATCCAAAAGTCCTGCGGAGCTGGTGGTAAGTCTGTTTGGACAGGGAAAAGCATCTCATCACTCTCTTTCCGTCCCCAGTGTTGTGGCAGAAGATTATATACGGTTCCCTTCCACTGCTGCACCTGGTAGTATACAGAGACACTGATCGTTTTTCTGTTGCTGAGGTAGGTGATAAGCTATGTGGCTGTACATGAGAAGTGCTAGTAGCCACCTTTTCTCCAAAAATGGTTTAACCCAGTGAGCCTCCACAGGCTTCCCATTGTACAAACGGGCCAACGTATTCTTTCCTGCTGCAACAACATCTACTGTGGATACTGAAGGTGTGTCAAACACTGTAACTTGCCCATTTAAGTCATAAGTGGCTTTGAATTTCGTAAGGGCGGCTCTTTTTTCAATGTCATACAGCCAGTACATAAAACCCTTGTTTACCACATTCTTTTCACAACCAAGCATCTCATGCATGAAGAGGATGTGAGTGCACACACTTGAACCCAACAGCTGTTTGAGAACCTTGATGTTCCAGACATGTATTTCGTCGTGATCTTCTTTGGCTCAGGATGGAAGAAGAGGTCATGTGACTTGAGGTTAGTATGGTAAATGAGGAGTATTGGCAGTTCTGTATCATCACCAATGAGCACAGTGTTTGTTGTGATGTCAGACTCCACTGCTTTCTGATCGTTGAGGAGATAGTTATCATGGGACATGAGACATCTGACAGTTTTTTTTCTGAAGTTGGCCACTGAGCATGGTGATGAGCTGTTGCATTGTTTTCGAGGAACTCATCTTTCTACATTGAAACAGGAATGTCCTTTTAAAAGTCACGGTTACTCCAGTCCTTTTACTTGCCTGTCTTTGGTGTGTCATATCCTTCGTGGATGTGTCCATTGGATGCACTGACCAAGTGCTACAGCATCCAGCAAATACCGAACTTGGCCTACGATCCCGGTTAGTCAGATGTGAGGAGGGCCCAGATGACATCTGTTAGCACTGGTTTCTGTGGCTGTCGAAGCAGCAGTAATATATCAAACAGTGCTGGTGGATGACTGCACATCTCATACTTGAACGCTGATGCCAGATCTCTTGATGCTTTTGGGGCAACTGTGAGTCGCTGGAAAAGAAGTTAAGGATCCAAATTTTTATTGAGGATTGAATGTTCAAGGTGATTGCATTATCCTTCTTCTTGAATGAGTACTCAGAAGTGGTGTGTCCATCCATCCTGTCCTAGATGGTGTTACCGATGGATGGTCTTTGCTCTTGTCAACATTCAGTTATATGTATATGGACCCCGGTGGAGACACTGCGCACGCTTGTATCTGGGCAGAAGGGTTCTTTTTCGAGGAGATGGTTCAGCACAATGTTTGTGTCCTTCATATGTCAGCTGTTGGTCTTGTATCTGTTATGTTCTTGTTCTGCTCACCAGTGTTGTAGTTGACTCGTGTTAGCTCTTGCATGGTACTGGTGACTTCAGCACAAGCTGGCATAGAGAGGAGCCATGTTATATGCTGATGCTCTGTCATCCCTCGTCCACTTGTAAGGTCACCTCTGGTCTTCATACTCCCCATCAGTATCTGCTTGATGATAAGTTCTACTGAGAGACCAGTCCATAGGCGATCACTTCTTCTGACCACATGATATCCCTCTTCAAATTTATTGTAGACATCTGCATGTTCCACCTGAATCATAGATCCAAGCATATTTCGCATAGAGATTGTGCAGAGATGCTGCCACAAGCAGTACTTTCAATAGTAGCCTAAACTTTTGTTATACAAAATGAGGCTATACGAAAATGTATTCGAAAACTATGACTATCCGAATATACGGACACAAAATCCAATGTGTTGTAAGGACTAATCTACGTTTTCAAATGTGAATACAGGAAACTAGAAACATACTGTAACAGCAGTTTTAAAAAAAAACAGAACTAAAATGGCTGCCTATGAAATTTCTATGAAAATCTTGTTTCTCGTGCTAATATTTTTATTATTCAGAGAAGTGCAAAAGAAGAATCTGACGGGAATAAATAAGGCCGCGACATGCACTGTACTGCTTCCAACATCATGTTAAATAAACCTAAGTTTCTGGTAGATGGTGGATAGTACTGACCCATGTTTGTGGATTTCAGACAAGCATGTATGCAAAAATCACTTTTTCAACATGGGTGACAGCAGGGGAAAATGCCATCACTGATTTTCGTAGTTTTAACAACTTTCCACCTCTTGGATTCCTTAGGACTTTTGATATGTTATATAAGACATACTTGTGAGAATAAACCAGTTGAAAGAAATTCTGTTGCAATTTGTGTGAGGTCATATCATATTGTGCTTGTACTAATATCATAGCTTTATGCAACTTATATTGGATTTCGAGTTTCGTTTGTTAGGTTACCATTTTTTTGGATTTCGAGTTTCGTTTGTTAGGTTACCATTTTTTTGGATTTCGAGTTTCATTTGTTAGGTTACCATTTTATTGGATTTTGAGTTTCGTTTGTTAGGTTACCAATTTTCTTAATCTCTAGGATATTTACCATAGTCAAGTTGGAAAAAGCACACAAACCCGTATTATTAAAATAACTTCCATTATACACAGACATCTACCCTACTGAAAGATCAGTGTCGATATATGACTATAAAGTCTTAACATGTTGGTGCAATTGGTTTGGATTTTCAGAAAATGAGGGGTGTTTGAAAAGTAATGAACAAACTCCATGTATTTGAACAGAGCCCTAGACAATTCTTTATGGAATTACCTCCTTTGTACCCCTCAGAAGGATTGAATATTTGCAGATTATCATACTATTGAGCATGTCTTTGGAAGAAAGGAATTGGATGAATACAGTTAGCTCCTTATTTATTGATCTGCTGTATTGATTTTAATCTTATCTGAGTGCTGCACTGCTCTCCTGATAAACTAGCGTGTTACTCTATGTCTGACATTCAGATTATAGCCAATAGCTCAGCTCCAACTTTCTGTTTTAACTCGATAAATACTGAGCCCCGCACTACGTTTTCTACAATTGCGTTCTTCAAGGACTAACAGGTGACTTTATTAATAGCTCAGTGAGAAAAGGTTTTTAAACCGTGTCTTGTGGCGTATAAAAAGGTATGTTTGTTTTGAATGTCTAGAATGATACCAAAAATGAAGATACCGAATAATAACATTTATTTTTCTTTCTTAATATTGACAAAGTAAGCAAATCTTTGAATGTTTATTGTGTTTTAAGTTATTAGCATGGTGTTGGGTGGAGAAATGTGTGTTTTTTAAAATTAATTTAAACTTTTCAATAAATTGTTAAATTCTTGAAAATTTTATAATGCAAAATGGAATAAGTCTACGATTTTAATTGTTGTTTTTTTGTTGTTGGAATTGCACACATTTCAGTGTCTTTTCTAGTAGGGGGTTTGGTGTGACTAGAGAATTTGATAGTAAGATCAAGTGTTTGTTATGTAGGTATTGGTGGGTGGAGAATTAGAAAGTGAGAACAAAGATTAGGGTTTGTAATGTAGGTATGAGGGGAGAATTAGAAAGTGAGAACAAAG
>ENA-OREC01001789-OREC01001789.1-marine-metagenome-genome-assembly--contig:-NODE-1789-length-11282-cov-13.182151_pt1 | contig 11282 bp, 4 predicted proteins | sample MGYA00248626_ERZ508543 | MGnify/ENA primary metagenome ERZ508543 (study PRJEB26211, sample SAMN05518279) | marine metagenome | isolation source: Puget Sound, Washington, USA | host: Bankia setacea... | reverse complement strand
TACAGTAAATATTAAGAACTGGTAAATATTAAGAACTGATAAATATTAAGAACTGGTAAATATTAAGAACTGGTAAACATTAAGAACTGGTAAATATTAAGAACTGGTAAATATTAAGAACAGGTAAATATTAAGAACAGGTAAATATTAAGAACTGGGCGATAGGTTTAATATGTAAGACACTTAAGGACAGAAATATGCACTGTTGGGGACTAGCATAGCACGTCGTTTATTGTGATGTCATTTCCTAAGGTTACTTGAGAATTTATACCAAGGCAACGAAAATTTCACTTGTTCTACCATCTTGGGGAGTGTTTTCTGATGCAGGATGAGTGGAAATTTTGATATCTGTGTTGCATATTTTATTTTTACCCCTACGATTAGCAGGAGTTGGGGAGATTTTATAATAATTGTGTAACCTTGTATACGAAGATCCAACCTAGAAAGTCCATTATAATTACTACACAATCGTATGTAACAAACACACTCACCTTGCAAGCTTCACAGATATAGGCCCCACAGTAGAAGCCGGCTGCCACATCCCCACACACCTGACACGATATATTCTCCATATGCTTGTTCTTACTTGACCTCCGTGAGGGAATTCCCCCTTTCTTCTTTGTCAAGCCCTGACCACTACTCTCCACAGTAGATACCTGGAATATACAAAATATAAAGATAAGCATTGGTTTTGGGACACTTCAATTATTACAAGAGTTATTGAATATCGTCAGAATTTGTATACATGTACACCAAATAAGAATCTTTTTGGCATGTTTCCTGTGGTTTAATTGTGAAATAAAAATGAAAATGTGAATAGTGGGTACTGTAATAGGCATGCTGTTTTTGATAAAGGTACCACTGAAAAATAAAATATCTGTTGTCATGGTTTCCAAAACATCCACAAAAGGAATAATAGTTTTATAACATGCTCCAAACAATAATTTGCTGAAGAGTTTGTTTAAGAGTTTTTGAAATGTTGTTGTTTTCTTTTCTTTACAATTAACACATATTGTGGTCAACTGAAATTAATGTTTAAAGATCAAAGTCACCTGGGTCAACATGTGAAACCTACTTAATTTACTTCAGAACCAATAGTTCAAGCAACTTTATAGAAGGCAAATAACATAATCTCCTACTTCAAGGCTATATCTTTCAACATGTCTCGAATTGATATCAAACCTGTTTTTACATTTCTGTCTCCGTTTCTGACATCTACCATATTTTTACAGAAGAACTTAGCTTCCTCCATTCTTAGAAAATGTGGAAAAAGAGTCTATTATTTAAATGACTAATGTATTCCACAATGACGTTTATACACGCTAGACACTTTCTTCCCTTGATTTTTTTTGTTCGAGCTCTGCAAAATGGCATCAAACTTTTCACAGCTGCCATTTTTTCAATTCTGTATGTAAATTATTTTTGTCAAACTTCAGGAACTGCTTGGATAGATAACACCGGTGCAAAACAGGGAAATGACATTACTGTGATGGGGAAAAACAAGACACGATAATGACATAGGCTAAAATAGAAGAGCATGCAGACAGTTTTAAGATCCAGAATGGTAATTTATATTGTCATAATGTGTTAATAGGAAATATCTAGGAACTAGATTTACAGAGAAAGACTATACGACCAATGTTCTGGGTATTGTTTTACTATCATACTTACGCAAAACCTAAGTTTACCTACCAATTTAGTTTCGAACAAAATTCTAGCCCGAACCCACCTTTATTTTTTTATACATAATTTTGTCTTATTGTATTGAACACCGTGTTATCCTTCTATACATATGTAACTGTTTCAGAATTAATATCTTTATGTTAAAAGTAATTATGTAACTTTTAACGGACCAATTAAAAGTTCTTATTAGCTTGTTTCTTTTTCGTTTAAAATGTCAAACCATCAAATTTAACTGTTTTATGACCATGCAATAATCTGTGTGAAAATCTTAAAAGTAGATAATTGTGTACTGTAAGTATGTGTCTATGTTTCTAATATGTTTTATAATAAATTTCTAGAAATGTTTCCATACACTCATGGTTCATAATTGTTCATATTTTTAATGCAGAAATTTTAACTATTAATATGTCCAGTTAAAGGTATCGAAATATACCCTTCTGTCATTATCAAGACCATAAAACCATTGGGAAGTGTTTGAGTTTGAGTGCACAATAAAAGGGAATACTACTAAGCAGGGTATATATCTTATTGAGAGGTAAATTTTCCTGAAATGCCTGGTCAGAATAAACGCATTGTCCATGCTCTCCTCATTCAGTGAACTGCTTTCTCTATTCAAGAAGATGTTAAACAAATGGGCAAAATTTAGTTAATCTCAACCTGTACATTTTGTGCCTCATAAATGCTGCCCAAAAATCATTTTACAACAAGTTTGCAACTGAAAATACGTGAAATTTAAATTGCTATATCATTAAACTTTGCACTTGTATCATAATACAGCCAAACAAAGTGCACGTTGAAGTGTGTATAATGGACAGTGAAGAATAAATACTAAAAGTGAAATGCAAGAAGTCCAATAAACGCTTCAGAAAATTTCTGAACATTTTTAATATTCTGTAAACAATACTCACAAGAGACCTACATATATTTTATATCTCACAGAAAAAACTTATTTACAGAGGAACAAAAACTTTAAATTCTATAGATTATACAGTGAAAATGTTTTGTTTGTACCACTCTGGAAATAGGAAAACCCAGTATATAGTGAGTTCCAGAGTAATTTATTGACAGTAGGAGTACAGCTAACTTATGAAATAGACGAATTTAAATTTAGTGGCCCAACAAATATGATGATTTGGCAGTTTACTGGAGTTTCTCACGATATACCTTGCTGGAAAAAAATCACTCCAAATTTTCTCTCAACTAATTGACGGATATATTTCTTTTTTTTACATGCCACTAAAATTTATTACAAATATCCTAGCAACTTGTTTCCGCAGAATTTTATCAATCACTTAACATTTACAAATATTTACCACAATGTGTAAACATGTGCGATAAAAAACCAAGCCGGAGTGTTATCTTTATATTTAAAGTTTCAAATTAAATCAAGAATAATTAAAAAAACAGAGATACAGACTTCAATTCTAATACTGTTCGGTACAAATTGTTGCAGTTCTTTCTGAGATTTATACAAGAACTTCTACATTTCAATAGAGAACTTAAAGCGAAAAACAAAACAAACACAGATCACATTCAATCACAAAGTTCAAATACAACAAAAAATTGTTTTGAAATTCTGCAAGTAGTACAAATATTTGGTGTAAAATTGGAGCACAGGTGAACACAAAATAGGTTGGAGCAGAAGTTTCTTGTAAAGCTGGCATCGTTCTTGACACATTTTGAAACTTTACAACCGTTCTTATAGTTTCTGACATTTTTGTGCTGTTTTATTTCTCTCAGGAGGCTTTCACAATTTATTTACACTCATTATTTGGTACAGCAAACTTCAAGAAGACAGTTTTTATTGTGCCGAATTATACACACTTTGGATGCAGTGCATTTATTAAGGTGTTCAACGCAAACAAATCTGAAAATGTTTTTTTTATTTAAATTTTTATGATCTGATTTTTTTAATATTATAACTACCAGTTGATAGTGGTTTTCTATTTAGTATCTATACTTACACGTATTAATGAACACTTTTTTTGTGGTATGCAGTACCTATATAATGTTTTAAATTCAAATAGATATATGCAAACATATCAGATCCCCATTGTTTAATTTCTTCATCAACTTGAACATTACCAATAGAACAGATATCATGTTATAATACAGATAAACTTAATTGAATTTTTTTTTCCTTTATTCACGTTTATAAACTTTTGTACTAAAAACTAATTTTTCCAAATAATTAATACATATTTTGACATGGAGCTAATTAATTATTAAAACAAACTTACATTTTATACTCAACATTGCATAAGAAATTATAGACAGAAATAAATAAGGTAAAAAGTTAATGTTATTAGACACGGTAAAACATAATTATATTTCAGCTCACAACCTCTATTCTTTCAGCATTACATATTTTATCCATTTCTCAAGGTTGTTAAATACGATGCATATCTCTAAATGAGAAAAACTAAATAGAGCAGATACACACACATATAATAGTTTATTAAAACTAGCTAGCAAATACATTTTTGCGCCTCATTGAGAAATGGTGTAATTTATATCCTATATTTTTTGTTGGTCTTCATGGGTTTTCTGCCAGTTTATTTTTGTTCTATACCTAGATTTTTTTAAACTACACTTTCCTTTACCAGCATGTCTAATGTTGATCTGTTGATGTTGATCTTTTAATAAACTCAGCATTTTAACATTTTTGTATGAAAAGGAGCAGACAAGTGACTTGAAATCTTGAATGTTCAAAACCTATCTAGGTATTTATACTTACATTCAAAAATATTTTTAGTATAATTTCTTCCCGGAAAAAGATAAATGCTAGATAAGAAACGGAATTTTGTATGATTAATTTACTGAACGCACATATTAAAAAATATATAATTTAATAGTACTCAGAACATTCCAAATACCAACTACAGATAACAGAAAAAATATCAGGACAAAAAGCACAAAAATGGACATGTTTTAAACTGTTTTGTCTCAAAATATTGACAGAAATTTAAAAAGTATGTACGCACATATTTTTAATAGATATGATTTGTTTTCAATATCGAAATAATACATACAATTTGTAAATATTGTAGAAATAAGGATGTTCAAAGCCTATTAAAAAAAAAGTTCAAAAAACAATTTATAGCAACCAATGATGCAAATTATTATGCTATTGACAACTACTATATTGTAACCTATAATAGCTAAAATGAAAGATGCAAAAAATTATTAAATTTAAAAACATATTATTATTTTTTATCGAAACATATTATGCAAACACAAATTTCTTGTTTAAATAAGGATATATATATTAACTGTTCACCTCTTTAACTGCAAAGTGATAATGCATCTCTGATTCCAGGTAAAAATTCTGAAACCTGCACCATCCATCTCTGTCAAAATGCGGCGTAAAATCCATCACGTCAAAATTAGAGCACACACAATCAGTTATACACATATCATACTTTAAACTGCACGGTTGCCACGGTAAATTAAAAACAAACTCCTCAAAATCCCTATCACCAAGTGTCTATCCACTATTTCTTTTTTTTATATTTCTTTTTAGTCTATATCATTTACGACACAAGAGTTTAACAGTTATACAAGTTATATAATACTAGTAAAATTCCCACATTCCTTCCTGATAAAAGTTCAGATCATGCTAATATGCTGCTATGATCACCAATCACCAAATTCTACAACCACACAGCTTTTAAATACTAGACTTCATTTCACCCTGTGTCATGATTCGCAAACTCTCAAAAGCAAAAAAATATTTTTTTATGTCGTAATCTTTTTTTATACAATTTTTCGAAGTGTTCAAGGTAAGACAAATTATCCGCGATGTCTACCCAAGCGTTAACATTCTATTGACAAGTCACTGTGATCTCTGTCGTAACGATGGCTTATCAAACGTTGTACCACGATAGCTGCAATGCCGAAGCTGCAGTGTGTTATAACAGTGTATCACTCTTTCCCACTCATGTCTAGACGAGCGCACGCTGCACATGGCACATCTTAATTACCAATACAGTTATTAATCAATATTCTCTTCCCCTTTAATGCCACGCAAAATCTTTATTATGAATGTAAATATAAGAGTGCAACAAGCCGGGAAATTTTCTATGCCAATTTGTTCATATCTCAACTTTAAACTTATCATGCTCAACAAAGCAGGTTATTCTAGCAACGTTTTACCTTTGAGAATTGATTGAATGTAGCCAGAAAACGTAACACAATATTTTTAGATGAACTATTAAAGCAGATACGGGTCATGTAAAATAAATGCAAGACTTGATTTTTATTTGTTGCATGCCCATATTTAACCCTACTTTACCAAGTCATGGCAGGATGATACAAACTTGTCAAATAAAAAAATAAAAAAATAAAAAACCGAAATAAATCTGCCTCGAAATTAATTCTTGGTTTTTAGAAAAGATACAGAATACAACACTTTGAACAACCTTGATATAAAAACAATTGTCCGTTCCATTTTATCTATTCTCTTTTTTTCCTAACCTTGATACAATCAACGATCTCAATAAAAATGAAAGACAATTTTTCAAGACCTCTTAATTATTGACATTTTACAAATTAACATTATTAGCTGACATGTAACTTCAATATTTAAATGGTAAACTGTTTTAGCTGCCTTCAGTTTTCATATATAATTACTATAGATTTGTGTTAAACCTTTGAAATATACATTAGACATATAAAGCCATCATTACTCCTTTGAGTCTAAAATGCATCTATTTATTAGCCTTTAATCCCTCTCTTTTCAATTGAATCGATGAATGATAAGGATTTGTTTCTTAACCATTCAATTCAATCACATCAACAAACTCTTCAGAAAAAAACTGAATGAAATGATTTTACCTGGAATAAGATTATTTTTTCATTTTGATAAAAAAAAATCTGGATTTTCTTTTATTGATTTATTTATTTATCATTATATAAAAATCTTCCAAGACAATACATGTAGTTAGTTTTTATGGTTTTACAGTCTGGTAACACAACACTGTCCTAAATGTCAGGACTTCATTATACAAGCTCCTAAAAGTTAATCTGAATTTTATGTACTGTATAATAAGGTTTAATATGAATTTATACCCAACATTTAGAGCGAGTTCATTGGTCCTGAAATGCATAGCTCCCAAACTTTATGTACTGTATGGGTTTAATATCAAACACCCAAAATTAGAGCAAAATCATTGGTCATGAAATTTGAAAGAAAAATCAAAGAAAACTTCAAAGAAAAAAGTGCAGATTTTTTTAACAACATTTAAATGCATTAATTGAAATTTCATGCTCAAAATCAGCTGAAATCATTTTTCGTCTTTCTTTCATTAAAGTTACACAAGGCGAGGTCAGGTTATTCTAATTTTTCTCTTTGATTTTATTTTAATAGTTTTATATTATAACACAAGACCCAGACTTTAACATTTTCGGGCCACTCTTACAGTTAAATTATTTTATTTTTTATTTTTCCAACCAATCACTTATCATTGGAAATGGGAAAATAAAAGAAAATATATCTAACACAACTATAGGACAACACTAGTTCAAGTAATATATTAACTATTCCCTGTTCCACAGATGTATAAGGACCATGGGTAATTATAAACCGTGCAAATGTACCTAGTAAAGAATACTGACCTAACTTGAGGGGTGAATGCGAAAGGGTTCTATCTACGTCTTTATTCAATAGCACTTAGAATCCTTTTGCATTCACCACTTGCCATGTTCTACTATTAACCTGTACACATAAATATCAGTGACCTAATTCGAGAAGTGAATGCAAAAATGTTCTATCTGCTTCTTTATTCAATAGCATTTAAAACCCATTGCTTTCCACCATTGAATACAACCCTGCACTACTCTAAACATGATGGCTGACCTTATTCCAGGGGATGAATGCAAAAGGGTTCTATCTGGTTCTTTATTAAATTGCACTTAAAACCATTTTGCTTTCATCCTTTGAATTAGACCCTGCACTACTACAAACGTGTGCACATGTACTTGCAAAGATCACTGACCTAGTGTCCATGGCCTAGTTGAGGAGACAAGGCGACCAGCATGCCAAACAGTCAATATTTATTTAGTTCACACTGAGGCTCTCTCTCTAGTGTACTGTACACCAATATGCCAAAGGTTCACAGCAAGCATTGTCAAATTGCTGTATCTATCTCTATTTAACAGAACCATTTCTGCTATTTAACATCTAGGTTTATAATATTTAACTCTGGTTTATAAATCAAAGCAAAGGTTCACATTAGTGGCTCTCAAGAGTGTTTGCTAAATTAATGTATCTTTGCATATCACTCAGAAAGGTAAAGGAATCAAAAGAAAGTTTTCTAACGATGTCCACAAAAGGGTTGTATGTAATTCTGTATTGAAATGATGCGTCTTTGCACTCTTAACAATGGTTTAAAAGACAAAAGCAAACAGGCCCAATTACTTCTATATGTGACCCACAATTACAGCATTCTCCTTCTTGCTGTTTGAGGTCGACATGCACATCTGATAACAGCTTGTTTTTGCCACACATTTAACCCAATTTTCGGTCAATAAAAGTCAAGCTGTTCGCTTTGATATTGAAGTTTACAAATGCCTGCAGTAGTTTTACAAGTCAATCCATCAAGCTTGTTAAATGTCACTCAACTAGACGCAGGTTGAAAATTAATGCAAAAATATCTACAATTAATACCAACAACCTATAACAATATAACAATTCATCGTAAATCGAAAAACGTTTTATCTGCCTATGTATGATATTGACACATAGCGCGTTTTTCCGTTCTTTGTTGATGGTTAAATGAGCGAAGGTGTCGACACTATATAGGTTAATGTTATGCACAATGTTGTCTGCAGCTACTCTACACCCATGAGTGAACATCTTCAAAAACACAAATGTACTTTAAGGTTACGGTCATAAGTATCTCGCAATGACTTTGAAATCATAGGTCGTCTAATAAGGGGAAAAGGGGAAAACAATGGGGGCTAATGCGCTGCTAAGATTTTCGTATGTCAATTTGAAATCGCACACATTAAGTTCAAAATATCTATCTCGAATCTCACTTGTACATGCAGCATGATCTGAATAAAATTGTTGCGTAAATCAGGTGATAAAGAAAATGGTTAAAAAAAATATTCTGGACATTTTCTGAATGAACTTTATTTTTAATGAACTCTTTTAATTAAAGTTATAAGAACATTCAAATTTCAGCTCTCTAAGCATATGAGGGTGTAACGATACATGCCAAATAAAGTTAAAACTATAAAAATAAAAATAAAAAATAAAAAAATACAAATGAACGAAGAAATTAGGTCACAGTTTCAGTGCCTTTTTAATGAATGGTTATTTTATGTTGAAACTCATTAAAAATTGAATTTATGCATGTTAAACACTCACGGTGACTTTGATGACTGAAAGTGAATTAGGTAACCATGGAAACCAATTATCAATACACTTTTACATTCATGTCTTCAATGAAATGCACTTTTTTCATAGTTCTTATACAGGCTTGCAAGAACATTAAACATATACATTTCATCCAATATAACTATAAGGACAAAACTTTCGAAACTCAAAGTGTCTGCATTTGTATGATGAATGAAATATTTTGAGACTTCTTAGAAAAGATTACAATTTAATACATTTGTATATATTATGCAAATCAAATACTTATATTGAAGATGAAGGTAGTAATATATGAATGAAAAGTTATTTATAAAATTATGGGTGGGGCTTAAGTTTGTTCAACTGAAGGTCGTCATAGATAAGATCTAAGAGATTACTATGAGATTAGGGGCTTAAATTTCTTCCAAAATAATGGGTGAAATAGGCTAAACTTAAAGAGCTAGTTAATAGATTGGGTGACCTAAAGATATCCGCCTAATTTGAATTTCAAGGTTGACTTCTGTACTACTTATAACAATTGCTTTAATCACTTAGATCTTACTCCTGTAGAACCATTGCATGAACAAAAGGACCTTAAAATACACACACTGTTATCTAAGCATAAGAATACAGTATCATATCTTAGCCTTATATGTCTATAAACCCTCACATGTTTTTCGTCATTTTGAGAAAAACGACCTTGAAATTTTACCCCACATTGTATCTAAGAAACTACTGGGGTACATACGGGGTTCCGGAATTAGGTTTTATGTGAGTTTTACACACTCTAGAACCATTTTATATACACTCTAGAACCATTTTATATACATTCTAGAACCATGTTATATACACTCTAGAACCATGTTATATACACTCTAGAACCATGTTATATACACTCTAGAACCATACTTGTAGTACCAATAGAAAGAGCTTGAAGAGACAATTTTAACCATACCAAATACTTAAAATCGACTTATACGGTTTTAGAAATAAGGCGACGACATGTCAATTTGGCTTTGACTTGTAGGGTTCAAATACCTGTGCAATGGTTGGCAGAGCTATGGGTTTGAGTCCAACGAAGATTAACGTAAACATGATTTTTTGTTTAATATTATCTTTGTTGACAGGGTGGTCTATGTAAGCAGTTTCAATTACATCATGTTATCAAGGGGACAAAATATAGTGATCTCTGAAGCTAGGTAGTTTCTCTTATTAGGTAGTCTCTCATTCACAGTGTAATAAATAATACATTTACTTTTATCAAGCAGACAAGTAAAAGTGGTCTCCGACGTTGGATGGTCTCTCTAAACAGGTTGTCTTTGTTCACAGCTTAAATAATAACGATTTGATAGCAAGGTGATTTCCTCTAACAGGTGGTCTTTAGTTCACTTTGATTGTACTCTTTGTTTGTGTAGTTATAATCTCTATATTGTTAATTGTGTACACCTTTACAAACAATGTAGTACAATACTTTTCATACATATACTTACTAATCTCCCTTACCATATTAACCGAGATACATGTCCATATAAGCTACAAGTAGACGTATACTGTAAACTCATTTATACTTGATGACATAAAATGCTTTTCATAAAAAATGAGAAAAGGTTTTAAGGCTAATTTGAAGGAATCAATATTCTAAATTCTGACAATATTTACATGTATGTAACTACAAACTGTTATATGTTGACATTTTAAGGCATGGTTCAGAAAAATTCACAAAATCCGCAAAAAATAGTCCCCCACAAGTATTAATGATTTTACACTATGCAGTATATGAGAGAATATATTACAAATGTAGTATTAATGTCAAGAATTGAGTAAAAAGGTAATAAGAAAGTAGTTCTCTAGTGTATTGTACTTAGTCTAGTGACATTTACATAGTATGGTGGGAACAAAGATTATATTACACAGGTCAAAATAACCTACTCTACTGTACAAGTGGCTTTGTTCGAGAGGTCATTTACATTTTGTTTCTTGAGCTTAAGAGAACTATTAATTTCACAGTAATAATGAAACAAGAAATACAACTTCTACAGATCATTCTTGTTGGCACTGATGTTCATATTTGTGGTGGTGTTTGAGGAAACACACCAGTCGGACATTGTGGTGGTGTTTGTGAGAGCAAAAACACCAGTCTGACATTGTGGTGGTGTTTGTGAGAGGAAACACACCAGTCGGACATTGTGGTGGTGTTTGTGAGAGCAAAAACACCAGTCTGACATTGTGGTGGTGTTTG
>ENA-OREC01001788-OREC01001788.1-marine-metagenome-genome-assembly--contig:-NODE-1788-length-11282-cov-13.418831_pt1 | contig 11282 bp, 4 predicted proteins | sample MGYA00248626_ERZ508543 | MGnify/ENA primary metagenome ERZ508543 (study PRJEB26211, sample SAMN05518279) | marine metagenome | isolation source: Puget Sound, Washington, USA | host: Bankia setacea... | reverse complement strand
AAAAAACAATTACATCTTTAAGACCAAACACTTTGTAAAATTGACAGAGATGTCTAAACACGATTTGGGTAAATTGTTAAACCTCTAAAGACAAAATTAGAACACATCCAAAATGTGGATCATCTTATTGGTACGTTTAGTTTATGCAAAATATATTTCTACCCAATAATGTTCGGTTGCATATACCATACCAGATATTTATAATGACAAACACACAGTATGTTGGTGCGAGTCACTAGTGAAACTAGAACTATGTACAGCTTTCCATTTAGCTCATTTATAGAACTCTGTACACGGAGATGTCCGGCTGATTCATGGCTCCTAATAATGAATGGGCAATTGATCGACCCTTTTTTGCTGCCTTTGCACTTTGCTCTTGAGTACCGGGTTCATTATGATGGGCATTCGATATGAATAATTTAAAGGCACTACGCTAGTTAACAGCTGAATTTGGCACCCCTATATAAATGACCTATACCATTAGCTGGGACCCCGTGTCAATACATCATGCAAACTTTGACGCACCGGGTAAATCCAAATCCATTAATCCTAGTCTTAAGAGAAGTATCTGGAACTAAAATAGAATGTGGTTTCCGTTACCTAGTCATGTTCATGGACGTTCACAATTAAAATACACCCAACTCATCGTTCTTAAGGAAGGACTAAAGGATAACTGTCAAAGTCACTGGAAAAAGAAATACAGAAAGGATACATCAAAGGTGAATAACTACATATTGTCAGTTACAAGCAAACGTTAGACAACCTTGTACTAGAAACGAACATCATCATACACGTTCATGGCAAGAATCCGACTTGTCGTTAGAATTGTCAAAGTACAAAAACAACTCTGAACGTAACTAGGGCAAGATTTCTGTATACATATAATACATGAAAAGCAATAACAAGTACTATGTATATGTATGTGAGTCGACGGCACAGCAGAAAGTCGGTTAGAATCAATATTTTATTAACGTCATCTTTAAGTTTTGCAGTCAAAACAACCTGATTCTATGAATGGAACTGACATGTTTATTAGCAATGTTGTACATCCAAACTGTCAGTCCTTCTGTGTTAGACGAGTTGTTCAGGCAATCAGTGGATATCTCAACGTTGTATATACATGTAGTACGTAGATTGTTAGACATAGCATGGCGAGTCTCACCAAATCGTGTTGTATATAAAGTTACGTTTTGTTTTCTATGGTTATTTGCTTGTTCTATATATGGACATTTAAACAACACAAATAAGCGTTAAACTCGCGTACGTCTACGTGTACGTATACTTTCCTTCAAACGCATGCACACGTTCTCATAGACATTCAATCCTGCATTACAATCCACTATTACTACAACACACATGTATCCTTTAACTTATTGTGTTTTTTCGTACACATGCCGCATGCGTTCAGAACTTCAAAAAGAAAAAAGAAAACACAACAACGGTCCATATATTACAAACAACTGTTAAGAAGGCACTAAGCAAGCAGCCTGTATAATCGTGTGTCTATCTTCAATTTTAACATTCTTTGAAACAGCTCATAAAACAATGCTTCTTATTTATAGACAGATGAATTGTACTACACCGGAGATTCATTGTAATATAATTATGTAGTAGTATATAATCAGTACTAGTTCTAACAATAAGTATACGTATTGTACCTAATATTGAAATGGTCAAGTGACTTCCAACCAATAATCATGCGACTAATCGGCGTTAATGTTTCCATTGTGTAGGAGGCCCATATGTTAGTGTTTCAATTTGTTAGTGTACCCATTAGTTAACAACATAAGTATGATTGTATAAATGCAGCACTACCATTGGTGTAAGAGTCAACTACCTACCGACTCGGTTCTAAAATTCACGCCGGTTTGTAAAACTTTCGTCACCGGTCACTGATATGTGTTACAACAATGTTGCAATGATCCATCCATATAACCGGTTGGTAAACCACGGAGTGTGCGCACTTATGCATGTATCTACTCATGTGCGTTTGTGCGTAAGTATGACAGTATAGTCTTGAAAGCATGAAAGCATATTGGCCATCACAAAAAAACAGGACACCCTTCTCAGCAAAGATGGTACTATTTGATGTCCGACCATTTCCTGTCTCTTCATGTTGTTTAAGATTACTACTTTTCACACAGTAGGTTGCTTCAGTCTTCACAGCAATGTTACTACGCGCTACTCATGAGTTCATTGTTTCTTCTATTTATCACTCATAAAACAGTCTACCACATGAAGAAATAAAACCTGGTAAGTAAAGGAGTTGTGGGAACAGTTAACCGAATTTGTTTCTTGACACACTGATAATGAAAATGTCTACCCTGCTCTAGGAGAAGATTTCCCAAACTTGAACAAACAGCAACGACGATCAGTATTTTGTTTTGAATATCTCTTCAATATTCCGTGTTCCTTTCAATGAACTGAAAGTTCGTTTGTGCTGAAATCATTAAACGTGTATACATGCTATGATAGTCTAGCTGGTAGAGAACCTTGTCGGCAAGGAAGAGAAGCGACTTGTTCGAAATTGTTCCGGATATTGGTTTGACAGAAAAGTATACAGTTAGAAGTTTTAACAAACAGACGCAGATTAGACAGCGTTATTACAATTCGACCGATACCGTCAGCGTGGCAAGTCTTCACAACCACCAAGCAAAAATGAATTCTGTACACCATACAGTAATATGCAATGCAAGCAACTTTTCCATGTATTCTGAACAGACCCATTAAATTAAATTGCTTAAAACGTTGTATATGTTAGTGCAGAGTGAGGTTTTGCATGTATGAATTGATTCTTTAACTTCATTTAACAATCTTGTAACCCATTAACGTGGATATAACCAAATTGCTTAGATCAGAGTATAAATCGTCTTTAACTAGGTACAAGGTTCACGTGGTACTGAAACAACCCTCTACATCATTAGAATGTTACTCTGCTTGCCATATGTTACACTTTATTACTATTGACAGATGGGTTGCACACAACGAAAGTGAGTTAGGTGTCATGTAATAAAGAATCAAACATACATACATGACAGTTTTACTTTAGTTTTAAAGGTGAAATCTGGCAACACTTTTGTGAAGGGTTGTAAATGGAACTGTGTTACTTGTTATTATCCCAAGCAAGCACACGCGAGTAGTTGGGTCCTTTATTAGGTCTGGGCGTGTTAGATAATCCAGGGATTAACTGTTCAATGTATTAACTGGTCAATAGAGCTAAAGGCAGATAACTCAGTATCGCTCTTATTGTTCAATGTTGTTTGTTGAAAGGCATTAATGCGTGTATCAGTTTCAAGTTACAGAACGCTATTATGAAGGGGAAAAAGCACATATCTCGTCAATATTTTATTAATAACCAACGTTAAACACGTACGTTTCCCGGGCCGTAACTGAAATTCCCTATAGACATGAATGTATGAGCACTAGAATATCATAGAAAAATGGGGGAAATGGCTTCATGGAGACACCACTAGGGACGTATCGCGGGTGATTGAATATCGATAATGGTGTATCTGTAATTTTGCGACGCTTTGGGGGATTCCGGTTACATAGCGTCCTGTGCCAAATTGTTGTTGTTGAAGTGTTGTTGTTGTTGCTGTTTTATTTTTGCTGTTTTATTGTTGTTGTTGTTTTCAGGTAATTTTAGTTTATATTCGCTGCTGACCATGTGATTTTTTCTGCCGTTTCATCACAAGCATGTATTATTCATTGAGCGTTAAAAACGATTGTACGGGAAACAGAGGGTGGAGTGGGAAGTACAAATTGTGGGGGTGGTTGGGGTGGGGTATCAATTGTGGTAGCGAAAAGGAGAGAAGCCCGTCATCGTGGACTAGTTATTGGGTAAAAAAGGAACGATAGTAGAGTCGGGTGTCAGTATCAACGTGCAGTGCGAAGGGACCAGGACAGTGGCTTGGAATCTAATAAAAAGATATCAGACTTTGATTACTGTATTCCTATCGTCCGAAAACGAAACGTAACAGAAAAGTAAGATTGTTGTTGTACATTTATTCTTTTTTATTGCTAGTTATTACCGTTATCAAGTGGACACAAATTTGACTCATGAGTTTAGATATATAATATTAGGTTAGTATATATACGTGTCGGAATATGTTGCCATCTGAACGTGTACTATGAAAAGCGTTTGTCAAACATGAATACGTTTTAATTGTTTTATACTGTACAAAGGTACGATATCATTAAAATAACCGAGTGTGCATATTTTGGGTCAAGTGTACATTATCGTATTTAACGGGCTTATTGCTGTAGCATTTTTCTACAGAAATTATCTCATTTTTATGTAGGTATTATTCATTGCAATGTGAAACAGCCATCATACGATCTAGTGGTCTTACATTGATTCAATTAATGTCAAGGTCAACACATTATTAATAACTTATAAAAGGGATATATTTCACTGCTTCTAAAGATTGAATGCACTCCGATAAATAAAATATATACAAGTGTGTGTTATTGTCACTCCGTTTTGCGAATGTACTGTTAAAAATGTTGCTTAATCTTACAATTTTCTAAAGGTATCATTTTAATGGTACAGGATTAATTTATAGATCGTTTACACGACAAAAAAGTTTATAGAAAATTATTGAGGAATGAAAAACATGTAGTAACATGTTTCAACCTACTCGATCTTGACTCAAAACATCAAGATAAAGGCAAAACAAAATTATGCTGCGAAAGTGCTTTGATGAATTAATAAGGACGTAAACCAATATTGGAATGAGTTTCACAATCTTTCGCTGAATTATTAACGAACTAAAATTATGTCAGTGAAGCATAAAGTATTTAATTGTTAAGAGCGTAAAGCCACTAGCCTAAACAGTCTTCAAAGTAAAACTGCTCAATAGATCGAGAAAATAAAACAATAGTTCGTCAAAGTGGTGTATACATGGTTGCATTAGTGAGAGTCATAATCTGGATGAGCTGTTGTTGTCATGGGAACCACACCATTACTCAATAAAAACGCTTTCAATGACGTGAAGCGTTAGCTAAACATAAACATGCATACCTAATCATGTATGCTCATAGTAACTTTATATTCTATTTATAGTTCAATGGGTATCGCCGTGAGACTAAAGTGCAGGTTTTAAAGTATAAATCAATCGCTTAAGAATTACTAGTGCTGCTGCTTGTCAATGTGTGTACAGTCAATGAAAAGATACAAGCTTGAGTTCAAAATCGATACCCACACTTGCTTACATCATAAATAAAATACATTAGTAAAATTAAAAAGCATCAATAGATAAAAAAGGTTGATAGAAGAAAACATATTTGTTGACCAGGAGAAATGAAATTATTTTTTTCTGTATTTTTGAGAGAAAGTAAAACGACACACTTTGCTTCACACAGTTTGTCGCATCTATATCGACTGAGCTATATCCCCCCTCCCCAATATACATACTCACCGAAATGAAAACCTTACACTTGTATAATGGGATTTACTATGCATGAGAACAAAACATCAGTACCTCCCAAAAGCAGGAATTGGAATTCAATCATGTGTAGGAATGTTAAACTTTATCAGTTGAGGAGTAAATTTTGTTTTAAAAATCCAATACAAATCTTTCTGATTTAAGGTCATGAATTCTCCTATATATTCAATACACAGTGATGTCATTAAAGAATTTGAATCTTTAAAGTCTCAAATCTAGCTTTTGCATTGTGTTTTTATAAAACTGTGTTGTAGTTTTAGTTTTTACATAAGTTTCTCTCGAATGACAGCATTTGGTTCTTACACTCAATTGTGCTTTTGATAAACTGTCTGTTTTCACTATATGAGTTATCTCCCTGTTATGCATGGTAAATGACTTTAGATCTAAGGCATATGATTGCCTTTGTTATGTTTTCTATTGTATAGAGGCAGTGTGAAATACATTGATTTAATATTGTGTTAGATATTTGTATTATAAAAGTGTAAAGTTTTCATTTTGGCTCAGTATATGTGTTGAGTGAACGTCGAGTATAAAATAGTGCATTAAAAGTAGCACAAATAAGCATTCATCTTGTTTTGTTTTAGGCAGTATCATTGCGTGTGAAACAGGTATAACATATTTTTTAAATGAAATGAATTGATGCTATCTATAGTCATTGGTGTAAAAACCAGTCATTGCCATTGGCTTTACCATATAGAAACATGTTGCATTGCGTGACCAATTGGTGCTTTTTGATTCTGATAAAATCTCGCCAGTGTTATCGTACTTCTATATCATATTTACAAGATCGCTCCGTTGTCACAGTTGAACGCCGTTTACTGGCCTCCTCTCGTAAGTCATAGAGCATATAGCATGGAAAGAGACAGGAACATTGGAAAACAAGATCGAACCTTACCCGGTAATACTGTCATAACTTGTTCATGTTTCAATGGGAATAACGACACTGTTGTATTAAACACTACAGACATGACATGTGTAAAAGGTTGAAGTATTTACGATCCCAATATTATCAAGAAACATTGATTTTAGCAGCACATTTGACTTGTAGCTTCAATGTTACCCACACTCGTATTCCTAATTAACTTTATTTAAGTTTTTACATACGTCAACAAGAAATAGAACTCACTCTTTACATAAGAAGTCTTATTAAGTAGAATAAAGGCTCGATTTCCTCTTCATCATACAAACAGACGAGTTATACTTTAGACTGTAAATTAGGTCAAAGCTATAATCGTGTAGCATTGCATAAAAGTTGTCGGTTATTCTGCATTATATCAGATTACAAAACAGATCGCAAACGCCCATATATGTTCACTTTATATACGATGCAATTTGCTCTGTCATGTATAGAAGTATTTGCTCAAATCAAACAATATCTTGCTGCGAAATGTTTGAGTCGTGTCTCCAGAACGCAATCTAGAATGACCTTTGTCTGTATTTTGCTGATTGACTAACTGCTATCCTACTACCAGTTGAAATTTACCAGTTGAATCACGTACATATAATTGACGGATTAATATTCTATGCACAATTCATTCAGACCATATCATCTATTGACATTCTCTGCAGATATACTGTTAATTAGATGACTGTCTAGCTAACGACAATCTAGTTACAATATGATTATTAAGGGAATAAGAGTTCGCTGTTGTGTAGTTATCTTCTGTCTATCAAGGATCTGTACACACTTTCTTGTCATGCTTTAACCGCTCAAACTGCCACTCGAACGTGTGTGGAAATGAAAATGGCTTCTTGCAAGCGGTAACAAGGTCCATCTGAGGTCGGATATCGTATACTTACATAATGTGTTGTCTCATTAATAGAGAGGCCATTTAGGCAATATAACATGCACGTATTCATCTTCGCCGCAAGCAGCTTATACATCGATCTGGAGAGAGTGCTTTGATTTATTACCCATACTGATCAATTAGTGTCAACAACTGTCTTTCAGGAGTGCTTCGTCCTGTTAACTAACACACGTGGTAATTATTTAATGATAATATTTACAGTACTCAAGTAGTCCATAAATTGTTTGCCTTAAACTACGCATTACAGCAGAAAAGTTGGCAAAATCCCTGAGGGTTGGTTGTTGGATATGTTCTATATGCTATACACAATGAAACAGACAAAACCTGTGTTACCTTTTGTCACTTTGACGAGGGTGGATCGACAAGGCTTATGATTCGCAAGAGGTTCAATTTATCTTTGTATATTCGTGTCTCTTTGGCGTTTTGTCGTTAATTAGATAATGAAATTAATGAAGTCTGAAAAGCTGGGGCTTTGTTAAACGTTCTATCACAACAACGTGTTAATGACGGTTTCTCCAACCTAATTAACTAAAGCCAATTTAATTTCAAGGTCTGAACTAATACATGTACAGCATCTTAAAGCAACTTCAATTATAAGACTCAGCAGGCGACACGTGTAGTTAATATGCTTCTCAGTAAGGACCGTCGTGATAAGTGAGGTTTCCAAAAGTATGGCCCAAAACTGTTTTCCGACGGAAACTAAGATCTCGCTTTCATTAACTATAGTATCGGAATTCCTTGTCTTGTATATGGCTCACCAGGTCGCTATATGGTTGTGATAACTACAGGTTTCATTATAATAAATGACAGATACTATTGATGAACAATTTAACTATTTTAGTTTAGTTTTTAGTTCTAACAACTGTTCTCTACCAGTGAGTATACGTTATCGTACATTCGAGCATGCATTACACTAAATTTGTGGAAAACCCCCATCGCACCTTTCATTTTACATTTACCTTAACAGCGTGTGGAAAACTCAGCCCAAAACACGACCAGTAAATACACAGAACAAAATATACTTCAAACGCTGCGGCGGTATTGCTGTTCCAAACAGATTCTATAAATGTATATAATTAACTCGGTACATTTTTCTGAAATGCTGAGTCGGCAATAAATAGCACTATGTTGTTCCACTTTAACCGCCCTTTTTTCTAAACTCCCAAGATAAATGGATCCATACAGATGTTGGCAATGAATCTAACATCATTAAGAAACCTCCGTCAGACTCCTTTGTCATCTAGTTACGGAATCCCAGTGGACACCTTCTTGCCAAAACATGTAGAAAATGTTACGTCTTAATTCCTTTTCATTAGACGAATGTTCGTTCTTGATCCAGTCAGCACTCCCAGTGTACCTCCTCGTAGTCATACACCGTTATTAATATATAGGAGCTTGATTGTTAGTTTGATAAATAGCTTTAAACCGAGTGTAGATATATGGGATGTTCCAAAATATATCGGTCATATAAACTGTTATCAAACTCATTCCAGAAAAGCTTCTTAAGAAAGCCTTTGGCGAGGACGAGTTGTATAGGACGAGTTTCATATAACTTTATTGAAATGAAAACGATTGAGAAATTATTGTTATCACACGACACTAAAAAAGAACATTAAATACTAACCCTCTAGAAAGCGATATTATCCGTTATTTGTAATGGTCACACTACACTGGAAACACGCGGCGTCATCTGATAGAACATGGTGCTATGTTGCTTTGGAATAGAAACGTATATTAAACTGTTGATAACTCATAGAAAAGGTTGCGATACGTGCCTAACGAGTAAATACAATGAAGTTACAAAACTATAGCGTTTTTTTCCATTGACAAAACCTGCTGAACATTTTAAACTGATAAATTGCACATTTGATCAATATGATTACACGGTATATTCTTACGTAGGTAAAAATTAACATAATGCCATGAGTCAGAACCCGAAGCAAATAAAAAATACGATATTAAACATAGTTGTTCATTGTCTAAAATGATTTGAGAAATCGCCGTAACAAAGTTACATATGAAATATCCCCATGGTTGTGTCATTGCGATCATTTCCATCCACCTGTATATTCCCATTGAGACCACTGTTGCTAGGATACGCTAACTATCTGTCTCATAGCAACAAGCCAACATATGCTGCTATACTCTCAATAATTACATACACGCTTAATTCTTCAAAGCGAACACTCGTGGTTAAATAGCTAGACTCCCGTGGTAGAGGAAACACTGTAGTGGGCTCTAGAGAGGGTTGCTAATCTATCAGTGGTCGTTTGTGATGTCTAGTACAGGGACAAAGATGAACATGTCAGTCTAACTCAGCTCCTGGTGTTGTGTGTGCTCACTGTCAAGACGGCTCATTATTTGATGGGAATATTTAGCTCAGAAAGAGTAATATATGGCTTAGTAACTGGGCAAAATTGATGAAATATAGTTTGTTTTTTAAAGAAATGTGATGCAATGAAACACAATTTCGTCTAGAATACAACTTCGTGTAAATAAGCGCATTACCATATTGCTTAATATGTGTATATAGCTGATACACAAATGTTAAAAGTTGTTAAAAAGACCATTCATTAAACATAAACCAATAGAAAAGATCCTTGAAATACCAACAATGAATAACGTATAGTTTCCCAATGAAGTAATGTGGTTCGAAAAGTTCAATATGCCGAACACTAATTGAAGTTATAGAGGCAGACATGTACCTTTCATATGTGTACATCCGAAATTGGCTAGCTTTATTACATCACTTGCCAAAAACTGTTGTCAGTATGTACCTTCCCTTTGTATATATGGCCTATAACTTGGATACAACTGGGGATTATAGAAGATAACTAGATCTTAGAGTCTGACAAAAGCATGTTCACCTCTAAATATGGTTGGCGTCAATATAGGCGATGTATATAAGTGTATACCTCCGCCAATGTGAACGCCGTATATGTCTTCTGTTGTATAGTAGTATTTAAACGTTTTGTGTCCATTGAACAGCCTATCTTATTAAAACGGGAGCCTCTCTTCTCATAGTGCCGTCCATAGTTTCGACTAAGAGGATTTATGTTTGTTTGAATGTTATCGTTATGCCGCATTGAACATTCACAGGAGTGTTTACAAACTAATTTACATGTACGAGTAAGTGGAATATACGTAGAAGTTTCACCGAACCTCATTCACAGTTCTAGTAAGATACATGTATACATTAATGGTAAAACACGTTCTGAGGAAAAATATTCATTATTCATACCAGTACTACACGACCAAAGCGCCCTACCAGTCTTTGAGGTAGTCTAGTCGCATAAAAGTTTAATATTGCATTTGATCTTTGAAGAAACTTGGTAACACTACCCTTCTAATGTATATGAACTGTAATCAATGCTTCTTAATTCCGTGGTTACTTTGATTGGTATTCAGTATTCACTCAACAAAGGATTATATCCAATAAAAACTGGTAACCAATGGGAAACTAACAGTGATATTCCACGATTTAATACACTATTACCATATCAAATCGAAATACTTGTTCGCTAAGCAAGTCCTGTTAATTGCTCTTTTAAATTGAAAGTACAATTATTTTAGCTGAACAGTAACATTTGCATTTGTCGCCATTGGTGAACAGCATTATGATTTATTGTTGATACAAATACGCCATAACAAGTAATATAAATCGAGGTACACTATGTCTTAAACAGTTACTATCCATGTATATACTAGGCGGTAGCAAATGGGTAAATGAGTAAATGGTGGATCGTATAAAACACTGACCAATCATTATGTTGAATTCAGTTTATTGCACATATTTTCTTCACTGACTACTTCAATAGTTATAAGTATCTGTCATTTGAGTTTCAGTGTTGACATACACAAAACAAAGATTATCAACGTCATAAATTGGATTAAAAAAAGGTTTGGGCTGTTTTACATTGCCTTAGAAGTCTACCTAACGAGATTCACGACATTGGAAACTTGATGTGATATGTTGCATGTAGGTTTTTAATATTGACTGAAACATGGCTCTCTTAAAACGATCGCT
>ENA-OREC01001787-OREC01001787.1-marine-metagenome-genome-assembly--contig:-NODE-1787-length-11282-cov-13.561089_pt1 | contig 11282 bp, 8 predicted proteins | sample MGYA00248626_ERZ508543 | MGnify/ENA primary metagenome ERZ508543 (study PRJEB26211, sample SAMN05518279) | marine metagenome | isolation source: Puget Sound, Washington, USA | host: Bankia setacea... | reverse complement strand
ATAAACCCGTGTTGTTGTAATTACATTACATATAATATACAGATATATGTGCATAAATATTTGTCATATCGAAGAATAGATAAAGAAATAATAGCAAAGTTTATATATTCATACAGATTGTGGACCGCCAGAAAATGCTACAAACGCGATGGTGCAAACACCTACAGGGACAACATTTAACTCTTTAGCTGAATATTATTGCACCATTGGTTACAACATGACCGGAGATAACACCAGACAATGTACAACCACTGGCGAATGGAGTGGAGTATCACCTCGGTGTAACATCATAGGTAAATAGCAAGTATTTGCGTAAGTGTTGAATGCTAATTTTTAATCGATATATCGGCAATAAGATAATGCATCTTATCATTGAATCTTGGTATTTTATTAAAGAAGAGTATATAATTGAAACAATTAGCAGCTATTTAAGAACATCATACATAGATTAGATTATGAATATGTACTAAGCTTAACGTTGTCTATACCAGTACTTACTTGTATGTTTCGATGTAAGAAATGTCATACTGATTGTTGATTTTTTTTTCTTTTACACTAAACACAGAAAGAATTAATGAGTTTTGAAACAATGTTAAGCTGCATCTGTACATTATTTTTCCTTCACAGACTGTGGGTACCCTGAAAACATATCGGATGGAAACGTGCACATATATAATGAAACAACTTATTTAAATGTAGCTGAATACGAATGTGAATCTGGTTACTATATGACTGGAAACAGTACTAGAATATGTACATACACAGGACAATGGGGCGACGATACACCTTCCTGTGTGGAAATAGGTACGGTATAATTTAGTTGTATCAAAATGCATATGTTAATATCAGAAACAAGAAGACGCTCTTCTATGTTTTAGACAAAAATACAATATTTGAACATTTAGTCACAATGCTATTTTGAGAACTAAAATAAAAGAAAGTACATTTATAACATGATCGGAAAGCACAACGTATATCATGATACTTATTTAATTTCAGACTGCGGTCCTCCGGAAAACATCTCTGATGGAGCAGTTCATACACCCGAAGGCAGAACGTACAACATGGTCGCGGTTTATAGTTGTTTAACCGGTTACAACCTTACGGAAAATATAACTAGACAGTGTACAGACACAGGGCTCTGGAGCGGCGACATACCGTCCTGTGTCATTATAGGTATGATAGAAGTTCACACCGTTAAGGTACACATGCGGAGAACCGGTTTTCGATGACACTTGTTAGGTGGCTAAAAGATAACAAAACGCACACATATTGCATATTAGTTTTAGTTTAGTAGTTTTTAACGCACATCTATTCATTTTGTGTAAATACATATAGAACTAAACCAGACCATACTTGTTAGCCTACGTACAAATTAATCGTCTACTGGTGTATGGGTTAAACAATGAGAGTAACAAAAAAAACACGGTAATATCGTTAGAATATGTATATATAACCAACACGTTGTTATGATTTGATTAAGTTAAAGCTGTTCTGATTTAATTTTTAACTAGAACCACGCCGTACATTAAGTACGAATTGACAACACGTGTATATTAACGAAATATTACGAAGACGTGTTTATTTTAGATAAATACTTGAGTTTGTTAGATTGTGATATCAGTGTACAATCACAACAGGAAATATTTCACCACCTATGAGTACACATTTCAGTGTGTTTGCTGAATATAAATGTAATCAAAGTTAATAGTGATACGTATATGTCAGGTATCGGTAAACATCTCGAAAATAAATGTAACGAGTCTAGCATTCCTGATTCAATTTAAGTTAAATTCACATTCGTTTTTGCTCTTTCGTTTAAATAATGTTTCATCGAAACGATATATATGTTATGTGTGTTTGGCTGCAAACATTGAAAATATAGGTAAGAGCGTTACTTGTTATCTAATTACACATTGTCCAGACTGTGGTAGGCTTGAACATCCTTCAGATGGAACTGTTAACACAGTTGGTGGTGAAACACTTTACAACGCTACCGCTGTCTATGAATGTCATGACGGTTTCACTTTAATTGGCAATGCAACAAGACCGTGTGTGTCATCGGGTAACTGGGGTGGGGAAGGACCATTCTGCGAGATAATAGGTAAGTAAGTTATATTTTGGCTCATTACACCATGTTCAGAACAATTTGAGGAACCAAGTGATTCAGTGACACGTTAATCTACCGTAGCTGTATTGCTTTCATTTAACAAGTACCGGTATGTATCATTTTTTCCAAACAAATGCTGGCTTTAATATACAAATATATGAAGTTTTCGTTAACACATTTCAGCCATTGCCTCCAGTAATGTTCTTGTCATCGATATTAACAGCTTATATGTATGTCTTTTAATAATAGACTGTGGTCATCTGGAAGACCCTGCTAATGGAACGGTTGATCTATCAGAGGGTACGACATTTGGAGAAGTTTCAATATACACTTGTCGAAATGGATTCAGAATTACAGGAAATGCAACCAGACGATGTACGTCCGCCGGTTCGTGGAGTGGCCAACAACCAACATGCAACATAACGTGTAGGTATATAGTATGCATGTCAAAATATCGTGTTCGAGTACTATATGTTACACTGACAGAGTTACTTCATTGAATGCATAGTGACATGTCATAATACTTTATACGCATCCTGCAGTATCACTAGTAGTGTTAAAGGTCATGTTTTGGCGATAGACATTTGCATATTGTTTATAATATTTATACAACTATTAGCGTTGTGTGTTATTAACGAATTGTATTTATTTATCAATATTGTAGCTTGTGAAAAACCAGAAGATGTTGAACATGCAGACACAAAAGGTGGTGTTTACTCGGTTTTCGGGTCCATTATTACTTACAAATGTGCGGATGGATATTTCTTGGTAGGTTCTGTTTCAAGGAAATGTGACTTGAACGAAGACAACACCGTGGCTTGGATCCCAGGAACACCTGTTTGTCAAAAGAAAGGTAATACACATGTGCTGTTAAGTCATCCACATCGATAGCTTGCTTTTATTCGTTTTGTTTCGAATACGTTAGTCTATAAAGCACATTAAACTCCCCTTGCAATATTTAACGTACGGATGCCGTTGACGTACGGATGACGTTTGTAGTATTGTGTCACGTGTTTTATAGATTAGTACTGATAGTATCTAACTTGTGTTTATTTAAAGAAGAAGAACAAAAACTATGTGTACCTGGTGAAGATTCTAGAGGTTTGGTCTGGACTGAAGCTCTTGCAGGAACGAAAAGCTATCTACCTTGCCAAGAAGGATTCAAAGGTGAGTTCGATTATCAGTGTATTTTTTTTTCTACTATTGAACACATGCTATATATGTTTTAAAAAACAACACGTTTATTTAGTAACACCCGATGTTAGTAAAACGAGACAAGGTCAAAGAAACCAAAAGTGGACACACACAACTGTAGTTTATCTAACTTGTCAGGTGTTAGTTAGTACATTTACTGACTGGCATTGATTTTGAAAGTATTGAATCTTATTACTGACACTGGTGTTGTAGGAGGAATATTTAATGACTGACGATGTTATTGAAGGAAGTGAGTTTCATGACTGACATTGGTGTTGTAGGAGGTTTATTCAATGGCTGACAATGTTATTGAAGGAAGTAGTTTCATGACTGACACTTTTATTGAAGGAAGTGAGTTTCATGACCGACATTGGTGTTGAATGTAGTGTATTTAGTTATATTAGTTTTGAAGGTAACGTTACAAGGGTATGCAGTGTTGATGGGAAATGGAATGTGCCTATGTACTATTGTGTAAGAGAAGTTGTACACAAGCTGGAACAACAGGTAAGACAATGCATTGCAAACCTAATCCAACTCTATTCAATTGGTTTGGAGACAATGTGTAGATATATTGAAACAAAAAAAACATTAAGATATATATGTCTTGTCGAACTGTTAAACTTACAGCCTTATTTCCACACTGCTTGTTGGATATATATACTTAAAGATTACGAGTATGCAGAAGTGAGAAATTGTTAGACACAATCGAACTATAATTTGCAATGTTGCATGCAATACAATTCAAAGTTATATATACCATGACACTTTAGGTTGATGTTTTATCAGCAAATACGTCAGTGAAAGAAGTGAATAACGTGTTGGAAGTCATCGTTAGTGTAACAACAAATGACGGTGAAACTACAGAAGCAGACAGACTTACAGATGCTGAGATATCTATAGTCTCGTCGTCATTGGAGACGGTGGCCAAAGTTCTAGAAGAATCTACAAACATAACAGACGAAATGGCTACAGTTTGTAACTCTTATCTTGATGGGTCTACCAATCGCGAGACTATATACCACAACTAACAAGAGTTATTTAGGTCCCGATTACTTAGTAATAACGAGCATAGTGCTTCTTGTGCAGCAATTAGTGATAACATATGAAAATTAATATTTAACGAAAATGTACTATCGGTGTTATAAGCGCTTTTGTTATAGGATTAAGTTAGAAAGTTCCATGCTCAGATATGGAAACACTTTGTAAACATATACAATCACTTTGCTTTCAATGATATATATGCTTATACAATGACTGCTGATACAATGTTAGTGTTTGTAAAAAATATATTAGCTTCCTGTAAATGATTTCACTCCGTAGCATGGATGATTATGCTTGAAATGTTGTTAACAGGAACGTTCAGTAAATTGATGCTATCTTAACAAAGCGTCTGTGTATATTCTACATCTCACATTTGAAAGAAGGTAAGCAATTCTACCAACAGTCAACACAACCAGGAGAATGGGAATGAGAATTGGGCTTCAGGTCATTATGTATACTACTTTATACAGCAAATGATTGCAATTGATTGTAAACTTTGTGTCAATTTTACAGAAGTTCCTGGCTTCGACAAGCAATCTAGTTGATAACAGCAACCAAGAACGTTGGAAGTCCCTTAAAACGACGGTATGGTCTCCATACATTTAGACAATTAGTTGTCTGTTATTTATTCACAATGTCTATAAACACGTTGTGTTTTTTTCTCCAAAACAAAATGTTTAAAACTCTTTTTAACGTTATGCTAATGTAATGCACGTATATATTGAATCACTATTAAGGGGCGATTATCGTTGTTTGTCAAATGAAGCGTTATATTCTTCGGTGGTTATATTTCTGCAGGACCCCGTCGTTGCTGAGAAGATCTTGTCAGCTGTGGACACATTTGGTAACGCTTTAGTAACACAACTTAAATCATCCGAAAGAAATAGTACATCCATAGTGAAACCAAACATAGCTATAGAAGTGATGCTGGCGACACAGAGTGATATTGTCTACCCAAGGTTACAGGAAACTGTTGAAGAAGCGGAAAGTTGGGTCAATAATGTCAGTAGCAGCATCTATCTTACCGCAGGTTCACTAGGCAGTTAGTAAAGTTCGTGCTATTTTATGCTATCAGTGATATGAGGAGTCGTGTAGATTCCCTCATTTAAATACTTGAACTACTTACAAGAAAAAATCAAATATTCTACATAAGCTAATATCAGCCTTTCGTATCGACTTTATCATACAAATAGTGATATTCATAAACTAGTTTGAATTCCGCTTTGTGACGGTACGAACAAGTATGGGAATGATATATACAGATATTGCGCAACTACTTTATAGTCAAATGAATTAGAATATAAACCTAAGAGAGCAATCGGCATATTAGTTCATCTTCTCTCCATTTGACTGTAATACTTTGGTAACTTTTCAGATCTTACACGTATCGTAACAGCAGTGATGTACCGTAATATGTCTGACATTTTACCTGCAACGATAGAGTCTGCAAACAGGTGTGGAATTATATTTATACAACAAAAGAAATATATGTGTATATGTGAGAGGGTTCTAAGTGTAAATTATATAAAATACAGGCATAACCTCTCTGCATGTACCAATAGGAATAAGGGCATGTATAATAAACAACAATTATATTAAAACAGATTATATACTAGCAACGGATTGGTTATGTATCTTCTCCTTTCAAATTTAGATAAGAATTAGTTTAATTGCACAAATAATTGAGTGATCAGCTTATCATATGTTAAAGTTTCGTTGTGTATCCACTATTTGTAGCATAAACTACTAGTACAAGGTTATAAATGAATCACTTAGAATTAGAGCTTTTATACAGATCATTTGTTTACGTTTCAGTGACACATCGTTGGAAATTAATGGAGCCGTGCTTGCACTGTCTCTGCGTCCACTACTAACAGACCTAAACAACACACCATTAGTATTGCAGTTCCGACATTTCAATGTAAGACGTTTCTCTTAGTTGAATGACATCTTTTTAACTACCATATTTTCAGAAATTCCGTACTTGAAATCTGCATATGCATATATTCAAAGGCCAGTGATAGACAGTCGATTTGTATCTCAGAATAAAACGTCAGGATACTATGTGTATATCATATAAATGGCATATAATGTTTCCCCTGATATACATGTCAATTGTAATCATAGTACTTCTAAAACTGTAAGAAGAACATTTTGTTTATTTATTAATATTTGTAGGATTCGTTGAAACAACCTGTATGCTCATTCTGGAAGTTTTCAAGGTAAGTACAACAACAAAATAAACGATACCATATTAACTTATATAAAATCACAAAATGTACAATACCGTAAGCTATGTTCCTCTCTGTGTGTACACTATCTTCTTGATTCCTTTGAGCTGAAATTTGATATTCAGTGTTGATTTTGTTTCTTTTTTATAGATAAATACTCTGTCAAGTCATATCCACAATGAAAGGTAGTTTATCTAACCAACATACCCCCCCCCCACCTTAGAAAAAGAAATAACGTCATTAAAAATGACATACAACTTAAATAATGGTTAACTAGATGACTTTGTTATTCTTCAGTAAAGCAGGTACGGGCCGCTGGTCAACAGATGGGTGTACTTTGAAAACAGGAAACGACACCCACAGCATTTGTGAATGTACACATATGACAAACTTTGCCATACTCATGAGCCCATTTGTAGAGGTAACTCTAAGTATAGTATAGTAAATGTTATAAATTGATATAAATACGACAGTAATACGTTACTTGTGTACACTAGTTAAATGTGCTGTCCAGAACTGAAAACCATTTTCTTTACTACTAGATTACGTCGCCCGTTGAATGCGTTTTAGTACATTTCCCGTGATGAGTTTTCATAGCAATGCTGTCACATGATGTTTGTCACTGCTGATAAGTAAGCGGAACTAACGTTGTGTTATCCATCATTCAGTCGGACCTGCAGATCACATGCCTGTCTTGCTGTTTGTCTTTGTAGCCTACTGGAACCTCCAAAGCTCTCCGAATAGTGTCTCTTGTGTGTATATGTATTTCTTCACTTGGACTCGTGCTGACAATTTTGTTCCACGCCTGTATGTGGAGGTATGTATACATTAGTGCATAACATTTTCTTTTAGAGAACAACAAACAAAAAGGAAATCAACGTCTCTCAATGTATATAGCTTGTAATGTTGTTCCTAGCACGTGTTATGTTGTTCCTATCACAAATGTATTCTCTGCTTTAGAAGAAAATATTTTTTAATAGTCTCATCACATTTTGCAAGTGTGTTGTCTTGTATTTCATGTCTTATACACTATCATTTATATTATGTAAGGAAGATTTAAGATCGAAGTAGGAGAAGAACATATTTTGGATCCAAGATGGTTTTACAAAATACTTCGATGACCGTAATGGTTAATTCATTTTTCGTCAGACTTTATTATGTGTATACAAAAGGTTCTTGTTGATAGACGATTAGTAAAATGTGATATGATTTCAGAATTCTGAGAAGTGACCGCGCGAGACTTTTAATGAACCTTTGTGTTTCTCTGTTGATAGCCTATGTGCTTTTCGTAGCCGGAGTCGATCGAACGGAAAATCAGGTAAGTTCTGATAACACTAGTATTTGAGTGATATTATTTTAAAAGAGTAGTTTAGTTAAAGCATGTAGAGCCGCTATTAATGATTCCGAGTGTATAACATTTGAATATATGTGTGCTGATACTAAATTCCACTGTGAATATACACCATTACATTGAGTTGATAGTGACTCTAAATTTGACGAGGCTCAATGTAATAATTGTTTAGTCGTTTATTTGCGAGATATGTATATTAATGTGTTTGTTGTATATTGTATTTGGTCCATTCTCAATTACATTCATATTTAACACTATACACTTTCGGAAGATGAATATGTATTTCAGACTTATGAAAAGCAATTATTACAGATTACATCATATTTCACGTTGAACTCATGTTATGGTATCACATGTGTATCCAACTTGTTTCTAGAACGATATACCTAATGTGTAATAATCACTCGTTTGATAGTACGATAGCCATCTAGCATGTGTCCAAAGACAACGTGTAACATCATTACCACCACTGTGTTATATCCTTCAGGTAGTATGTACAGTGATTGCAGCACTCCTTCACTATTTCTTCTTGGTTGTCTTCTTTTTGATGCTGGGTGAAGCAATCGATTTGATAATTACAGTTGTTTCGGTGTTCTCGACGAGATCACGCACCAGGAAAATTGTAACTCTTTCTTGGGGTAACTACTTATATATTTTGTTTTGTTTCTTTACTTATACAATAATCATCATTATTACAGGAAAGCGATTTCGATCAGTTTAAGCCTGTGTAATGACTGGCTCAATGTGCTTACATATTTAGGGTTTACATGTACCTGGATAATTGTAAAAATGTAGGTTATTTAAATATCAGATATTTTATAATTGTAAAACTATAAGTCCAGACGTTCGTTATTTGCCCAATGACATTACTGAGCGTGTCCTCAAACTGTAAAAAAATACCAGTTTTATAGTGGAAACCACACCCTAAGATTTGAAATGAATTGGGTAGGGGGCATTCCTTCCACTGCCTTAAACATATACATACACTATTGACTACACCATCGAATGTCACATAATTATCCATGTACTGTTTATCTGGAGTGCATATTTGTTCGAAAGTTGACCACATGTTTTCATAAGTAGATTATCTAACTTACTAAAATTCGAAGATTTATCCTGTATTCTAGGTTGTCCATTAGTGATTGTTGCCATATCTCTGGGCATTACAAAGGCAGATGGATATGGGAATGAGGTTTAGTAAGTATGGGAATGATGGATTGTAAGTATGGGAATGATGTTAAGTAAGTATTTGAATGATGTTTAGTAATTATATGAATGATGTTTAGTAAGAACGGGAATGATGTTTAGTAAGTATGGGAATGATGCTAAGTAAGTATGGGAATCATGTATAGCAAGTATGTGAATGATGCCAAGTATTTGAATGATGTTTAGTAATTATATGATTGATGTTTAGTAAGAACGGGAATGATGTTTAGTAAGTATGGGAATGATGTTTGATAAGTATGGGAATGCTGTACAGTAAATATGGGAATGATATTTAGTAAGTATGGGAATGATGTTAAGTAAGTTTAGGAATAATGTTCAGTAAGTATGAGAATGAGGTTAAGTAAGTATTGGAATGATGTTAATTACGTATTGGAATGAGGTTTAGTAAGTATGAGAATGATGTTTAGTAAGTGCGGGAATGTTGTTTGGTAAGCGTTGGTATGTTGTTTAGTAAGCGTGGGTATGTTGTTCAATAAGCGTGGGTATGTTGTTTGGTAAGCGTGGGTATGTTGTTTGGTAAGCGTGGGTATGTTGTTTGGTAAGCGTGGATATGTTGTTTGGTAAGCGTGGGTATGTTGTTTGGTAAGCGTGGGTATGTTGTTTGGTAAGCGTGGGTATGTTGTTTAGTAAGCGTGGGTATGTTGTTTGGTAAGCGTGGGTATATTGTTTAGTAAGCGTGGGTATGTTGTTTGGTAAGCGTGGGTATGTTGTTTGGTAAGCGTGGGTATGTTGTTTGGTAAGCGTGGGTATGTTGTTTGGTAATCGTGGGTATGTTGTTTGGTTATCGTGGGTATGTTGTTTAGTAAGCGTGGGTATGTTGTTAAGTAAGCGTGGGTATGTTGTTTGGTAAACGTGGGTATGTTGTTTAGTAAGCGTGGGTATGTTGTTTGGTAAGCGTGGGTATGTTGTTTAGTAAGTGTGGGTATGTTGTTTGGTAAGCGTGGGTATGTTGTTTGGTAAGCGTGGGTATGTTGTTTAGTAAGCGTGGGTATGTTGTTTGGTAATCGTGGGTATGTTGTTTTGTAAGCGTGGGTATGTTGTTTGGTAATCGTGGGTATGTTGTTTGGTAAGCGTGGGTATGTTGTTTAGTAAGTGCGGGTATGTTGTTTGGTTAGCGTGGGTATGTTGTTTGATAAGCTTGGGTATGTTGTTTGGTAAGCATGGGTATGTTGTTTGGTAAGCGTTGATATGTTGTTTGGTAAGCGTGGGTATGTTGTTTGGTAAGCGTGGGTATGTTGTTTAGTAAGCATACTCTCTATGACCTTATTTTAAACTAAACCATTTACTATACAAATGACTTTATAATTAATACTTGAATTCATCCTATTGGCTAATCTAATATAATCTAATAGATAAAGTAAGTGTTTAATTGTAATGTTGTACCTGATATTATTATAATAGTAAATTTGTAGAAAGCTTCTAGAACCTTTTATTTATATCTTCAGCTGCTGGTTGTCCCTAAAGGGTGGATTGATATGGGCTTTTGTTGGCCCGGCTTTAGCTATAACCATAGTACGTAAACTAGTTAGTACATAGCATGATTTCATATTTTTTGGTTTTTGGAAATCACAATTTAGACATTGACCGAGATTTAAAGTAGTATAAAAAATTTTTATGCCAAATATGATTAAGCAGCGATATCACACCATGTCCTTATGTTTTGGCAAATTCTTATTGACTTAAGATAAACAATAAAGTTGTTTTTGTTTTTTTATTGCTAAACTTAACACATATCATTACTTGATTTCTCAATTGAAGACTGCTAGGTTTGGATGTACATATACTGATACGCTTTGTAAATAAGGCTTAATCAGAATGTGGAAAGTTTTGTATTTCAAATGTTATTTCTATATTTTACTTGTGTCTTCATGTAATTATAATAGTAGTGAAATCGTTCTTTGTATTCGATCGAAAGCAACTATGCTTAGCTCTCATTCATGCTACCTGTAGGTCTTTGAATAGTCAGCTAAGTTGCCGACATTACATGCTACCTGTAGGTCTTTGAATAGTCAGCTAAGTTGCCGACATTACATGCTACCTGTAGGTCTTTGTAGTCAGCTAAGTTGCCGACATTACATGCTACCTGTAGGTCTTTGAATAGTCAGCTAAGTTGCCGACATTACATGCT
>ENA-OREC01001786-OREC01001786.1-marine-metagenome-genome-assembly--contig:-NODE-1786-length-11282-cov-13.685676_pt1 | contig 11282 bp, 3 predicted proteins | sample MGYA00248626_ERZ508543 | MGnify/ENA primary metagenome ERZ508543 (study PRJEB26211, sample SAMN05518279) | marine metagenome | isolation source: Puget Sound, Washington, USA | host: Bankia setacea... | reverse complement strand
ACTAAAGGATCATTTCTGCTTACTAAAGGATCATTTCTGCTGACTAAAGGATCATTTCTGCTTACTAAAGGATCATTTCTGCTTACTAAAGGATCATTTCTGCTTACAAAAGGATCATTTCTGCTTACTAAAGGATCATTTCTGCTTACTAAAGGATCATTTCTGCTTACTAAAGGATCATTTCTGCAGACAAAAGGATCATTTCTGCTTATTTATTTAATATCACTTAGATCCTATATTACTTTGATCCTTTTGTAAAAATGCATTGTATATGGAATTTGATTAAACATGAAACACTCATATAAGATAAAGGGCTGATTTTGTTTCCATGTTTGTAATGAATAAGGATCAATTAAGAAATTAAAGTTGGAAGTTAATTGTGGTTATATCTTTAAGTATACTGATCCATACTAAAACAATGTTTGTTAAGGTTTAGGATAAGGGTTTACTAGGGTTCTGTGTGATTATGTTTTAAGCATTTATGAGTGATCCCGCTTACTCAAATACTCTTATTGTACATTAGAAGGGTGGCATGGTTTCTAAAAAAGGCATTATGAAGTAGGAATGAAACAGGACAAAGCACACATTACCGTACTAATTTAGACTTAGTACAGTAGATGGAAACAGCTATGAATAGAGGATCCACTGTGTTGTATTATCTTTTAACCCTTAACCAATCATAACCTATAAACCTTGACCTTTTAACAATTGACCCTTTTTCCTTTCAATTCTTAACCTTGTTGACATCTTACAGGACGCATCACACCCGTTGGAGAGGAAAGTTCCGTAGTAGTGGACCCTACAAACTCTATGGTCGCTATGAAAGGGGAAAAGAATGGATTCACACATGCTGCTGTTAGCAATGGAAACACAAGCAATGGAAACACAGCCAAAGACAAAGATGGTGACACAGATAGTAAGAAGGAAGAAAAAAAGGAAGAAGAAATGATGGTTGGAATGTTTGAAGTGGTATGTTTCTTTATCTTTACTCTCATCATGCACTCAGTGATTCATACATTTTGTCATTTTATAGATTGTCCGTGGTCAGTCCATTGGTACATGTTTTCCTTCACCCACTCACACACCCACTCTCTCACTCACTTGCTAACTGTACAGGATTTCCAACAGTAGGTACTTCTGTTGTGTAGAGTTATATTTATGATCATCCACATTGATTTTTCACCTCATGCATATTCACCTTATACCATTATTATCTGCTGGGAATATATCAGGTTACTAGTTACTCTGTACTAGACAAGAGGTGAACTAGTGACTGTGACAGACAATCATAAATACAGAACACCAATCATATAAAAACACATACTCCTTAGAGGTTTAACTGCAAACATATCGTGAAAATACATCTGCTTCTTTTTGAAATAGCAGTTAAATTAAATCATACTTTAATATGGGTTTGAGCTTTATGTTTTAAACGTAGTGCATACAGATTATTGAAATATGTAGTTCATCAAAGTGATTATAGGTTTACCATTAGATCTTTCAAATCAAGTACAAATCATGGTGAAAATACATCTGCTTCTTTGAGAAACAGAAGTTAAGTTAAATTAACCTTTAATATTTATATGTGTTAAAGCTTTTCGTTTTAACTAGTGCATAAAGATTATTAAAGATAGGGGAAATATGAAAAAAAGGTAGTTTTTATGATGACTTCAGACTGTAAATGTATATAGATATTTAAAATGTTCACAGTTGCTGCACAAGGAAATATACATCTGTTGAACCATATCCTGTAACTGTGTAATGATTCAGAATTGTGATAACAGATTTAATTTATAAACGTCATCATTTTCCCTATTGAATTATGAACTTAAAAAGATACACTTAGATTTGTCTACTTATATATAGGTTTGTTTTAGGTGTGCAGGCACTGGAACATTAATTGGTCTACTTAATAGTTATCAGTATCATGCATTGTTGGAAGGATGCTATATCTCAGCTGAACAAGTTGGATTTTGTAAAATGAAATTTACAAAAAAATGATATATTAAGTAGTCTGGTACATTAGAACTGTTATACTCATTTTTGTTCATACTTTGATTTGATTACAGTTTCGTTATGCAACCAAGAGAGATGTACTTTTCATGATCATTGGGACGTTATGTGCATGCATCCATGGCTGTGCGTTCCCTCTGATGATCATCGTCTTTGGGGAAATGATCGACCTCTTTGTCAACTCAGGATTGTTTGAAATTGCCGTCGATCAGATGATCTCTCTTGGAATATTGGCTTCACTCTCTCTCTCAAGATCAGATGTAATAGGAGACCCGGATTTGTTAGAGTAAGTATGATAGAAAAATCAAAGCTCATACTTCTATATGTTCATCAGTCGCAGTTTTAAGTCCTACCCTATGTGATGACATTTTCTATTCCCTGTTAAATTGGTTTCTGCATGCTCTGTTCATTTGAGAAATGTAAACTGAACACATTTCTGGAATCCAAAATCACTTGCACACTTTTTACTTTATAATCATAAAATTGTGTTAATTTGTTTTCCTTCAAAATTCCTGTTGAAAAGCAGCATGAGAAAGCCTATGGAGGAATCATTATTTGTATAAACTTTTATGAAACTCATTCTAGAAACATAAATAAGCTTGCGGGAGGCTCACTAAGTAACGTTCGCTCAACTTGTTTAATAAAAGCTTGTATCAAACAATAGCACATGCAAGATCCTATAATTTAATTTGAAACGCGTATTTTTGTAGACCTCACCTTGCCACCATCTCCAGCCAGAGTAACGGTACTGTAGATATGGATGTAATAAGAAGCGCAATTGACAAAGATCTACTGGAGGTGATGAGGAAGTTTGCCCTCTACTTCGTCGGTAACTTGTTTACAACCTTATTTATGAACCTTGCATAGTGATTTAATGAAAAAGTTAACATGCACAATTCACAATTACAACACTCTTTTATAACCATGCACGACTATTGTTACATGTTGCAGGCAGCCTAATAGGTCTCCCATCTGTTGATTCTTTATCTGACAATTTAAATAAAGACGCACAATTCCTCATTATTTCTATGCTTCTGTGTTGACTATTTATTTCAAGGACTTCTTTGATTGGCTCAGAGGATATAAGTTTTAATGGTAACTGGTCAGTTGTAATATTCACAGAAACATTGGCCTTTTGCACAATTATCTCATTGATTATTTATTTTTGGTGGCTTAAATATTGTCAGTGCTTGTTGAAATGTGTTATTTTTAGATGCAATACTCTTCTTAGTATCCGAGATTTTAGTGATTTTTAGGAAAAGTGCACCTTTAACATTTCTTAAAGTGATCGATCATTGCTTTCCATCACTGGTTATCTGGATATAGTTGTCAGCTATATGCAAAGAAAGGCTTAGTACTGCCATCTGGTGCACTGTACACATCAATGATGCAAGATTAAAAACAACCATAATTATTGATATTGCATAGATTGTTAACTGTAAAGCGTTGTCCTTCTTTCCAGGTATTGCATGTGGGGTGATTGTGTGTGGTTATGGACAGGTTATGTTCTGGATGGTAGCATCAGAAAGACAGACCCATAGAATCAGGAAGCACTTCTACTCCCAAATCATACGTCAAAACATTGGATGGTTTGACACACACGAATCAGGAGAACTTAACTCTAGATTGACCACGTGAGTTTGTTAGTTTTAATGATATGTATTCTTTAAGAGGTACAAGAAGAAATAGAAGATGTGATGATTGCAAAAAAGATCACATAAGCTTATTAAATCCCTCTCCACAGAGATTGCTTTTCATTTTAAACTTTTACATACAAAGTTCTACACCTAACCCCCACATATAAATCCCAAGCAGGGAATTCTTTGAGGTTCTGACTCTTGTAGAACAGTTGCCAATCATGTGCTAAGAATCATCATAGTACTGGTTAAGAATTGAGGCAAAAAACAAGGAGAGCTGACTTTCATTGTTTTAGTGAAGAAAAAAAAAATTCTTTGATTTAATTAACATTACTTATCCGTTGAAAATTCAGACGTTTGCAGGGTTTTACAAGTAAAGAAAAGAAGACAGGAAAAAATTGTTCTTATTATAACACATTTGTTTGTAAAATAGGAATCTTCTCCTTCTCGTTCGCTGTAAAATAGGAATGAAACAATGGGAATATATAAACAAATCACCTACAGGCTATACGCTTGCATTGGTGGGTTCTTCAATCTTAATCAAACATGAAAAATCTCTCCATCTGTTTTGGTGGCAATGTATTAATCATGTATACACTACCAGAAATGGATCTGGCTACCACAAAGGTAAAAGGCAAGTTGGCTAATCACTGTACGAAACATTCACGCTTTATGGGTCCTGACTTTAAGTGTGTGTAGTCTATTGTGACACTTAGGTGTAGCAAAACTAAAGAAAAGGTAACTAATGAAATATGAAAATATCTGATAAGGCATTCATAATTTGGATGGCTTAGATTGTATAGAGTAACCCCTAATTGTATTTTCGTACCTGTATAAAGATACCTCAACATGTGACATTTACCTGACTTTGCCTTAGCTGGCCACATTTCAGTGATTTTTATTGCATGTCATCTGAAATATAAATTCCAAAATGGCGGTGTTAAGAGCTAGTTATTGACTCGTCATGTAAAGCAGTGCATTAACTTTTAACTAGGTTTACCCGACCTCGTTTGTTTTTCAAAATGAAATGTTACAACATGTTGTGCAATTCATGACCCATTTAACGATCGTAATTTATTACCATGATAATGAAGCCGTCAGGAGAAAAGCTCAACATAATAGAATTTTTCAAGTAGACTTTATGGTATTTTATGACCTGTCCTTAATATAGGTCAGTGTTCTGGAATTTGACCTCTAAAATAAAAATAGAATCACCTCTTTTATCAATGATCAAATTTATAGTTTTATAATGGCTTTACACAAAATGCCTGTTGAGGCTGATGATACAAATCCCAAACTGTCATAGTATTGCTTTACCCAAAATATTTAAATTCATGGTCTGTAATTTTTGTGTATATTTTGCTATGTTAGTTACAACCAATTTTTGCCTTTTATGTAAATGACTTTTTTACACATAATTGGATTGAGTCGTATTTCAGAGAGTCAGGTATGATAACTGGATGTTACAATCATAAAGGGTGATGTGATTTTGTTTTTTTGTAAAGAGTTTTGTCATTTATGGTACTTGTCAGGGCAATGATACGAAATATTCAACGATCTTCAGATTTACTAGCTTAAATTGGGTTGTTGAAGCCTTGTGCAATGTTTTATGTTGGCAAAGGTGTTACGAACATGTATTTAGTAAAACCATGAGACAAGCAAATATATTACCTAGAAAAAACCCATAATCTGCTTCAGTAGATTCCATACAAGGTATATGTATCTCTCACATTTAGAGGATGATTATACCATTTCTATGTATGTTATATTTTTTCCACAAAGGAGTAGTTCTCAAGAAGATCTATGAGCCAATCAGAGGCCTTTGTTTGAATTTTGTAATACATGCATTTGCTACCTTCAATCAAGTTTATTAATTGGTGTCATGTGCTACATATTAAGTGAGATAGTATTTAGAAAAACGGCTTATGTAATTGTACGCTGAAAGAAAGATACAAATTCTTTATTTGCAAATATAACACACTTGTTCAGAATTGTGACTCTTCTGTTCAAAGCTGGTAACATTCCTGGGTATTGAATGTCATGTGACCCTAGTGCGGTCTATTTATCACATGCGCAGTATATTTACTTTATTTACATTATACCTCAAGTCAAGTGACAGTTTTACAGCGTCCTTCAACTTGGAATAAATTATATATTGCCCTTAGATAGAGAAGTTTTATGAAGGTTGAAAAACTGATAACAAAAAGTTCGAACATTTAGATGAACTCCAGCAAAGACATTATCTACACTGATGCTATTTGTCAGGGGCATTAATTATTATATACCAAGAATCTTAGAATCCCAGTAATCCCTTCAAAAAAGTTAAATCTGTGATTATTAAAGGAAAGAAAAATCATAAAAGAGAGAGAGAGAAACGGTGTAAAGTGAATGCAATATCTTATTATATTGTAAAAACTGATTACTAAATTCCATAAATACAACATATCAACACTGTTAGATTAGTCATTAGCTTGATTAATTAGGGTGGCATGGTGCAGTGGTCAGCACATTGGACTCACACAATCAGTGGATGCCAGTCAGACTTTAGTTCCAACCCCTTAAAAGGCTCTTATTGTTCAGCAAGAAACTGGACCCTGAGTGCTCAGTTCTGGTTGGTTCTAGGGAACGGAGTCAAGCGTGAACTACATGAGCAGAATTGTTTGTTTTACACTTAAACTGAAATTAGAAATAAGAATAAACTAAACTGGACTTACTAGGTTATGATTGGTTGTAATTTTTTTGACATATATTGAAAAAAATGCATTTTGTTTTTTTTAATGATGTATACCACATGCATATTCCTGTTTTCAGTGACATATCAAAGATACATGATGGTATAGGAGACAAGTGTGGATCATTCTTTCAATGGTTCTGTGCGTTTCTGGCAGGTTTTGCAGTTGGGTTTGCTTACGGCTGGAAACTCACTCTTGTCATCATCGCTATAAGTCCTCTACTAGCTGGAGCTGCTATGGTGATGACCAAGGTATGCCTACTGATTTTGTTGCTGCTGTAATTTTTGTCATTGTCATCATCACTAGTATCATCATCACCATGATCAGCGTCATGTAATCAAAACCTTGTACTTGTACATGTATTAGTTAGACAAATGTTTCTACTTGTATATTTGTGGCTTCAATTAAATGATTAAAAATGCTTATGAATTTAGGCAGTTCAGTTGGTCAGCCCAGAATGTCATAAACAATTGAGTAATTCTGTAATTAGTTTCTACATTGACTGCTAACAAAGTGCAAGAAGAAATCCAACTACATCTAGACCTTATTAGTTTAGTTTATACAATGTACTCATTTATTTTAGTTTGATTGTTAAACAAGCAATTTTTGTTTATGTAAATCACTTTCCAACCCATTCCTTGAACTAAAAAGTACATTTACAAAGCTATGAGGGTAAAGTCTCTTGCTCAAGGTAACAATGGGAGCCTTTGACATTGCTCGAACTCTCAACTGACCGATTATTATTCAGACACTTTACCCACTACGCCATGCAGCCCCTTATTGAAGTTTCATAAATTAAAAAAATTGACAGTCATTTTTTAAATTCTTTTATAGCCTTATACAATTATAAAGAGGATATTAACGCTAATCCTTCGACTTAATAAACAAATTAGTGCTTTTTTTCAATCAGTTCAAATATCAGAACATGGCTATTGTAGTTACCTTGTATGAATATTGAACTACTTTGGGAGGATTTTCTTGGCACTTGTGTTTTTTTTGTTTAATTGTAAGAAGTTGGTGCAAAATTGGTTGAAGTTCTTTCGATAGAATAAAGTGTTTAAACTGTTTCTGTTCACTCTATGTTTGAGGACTTAACACCAGACTGTTCAACATTTTAGTCAATCATGAAGAAGATAGAGCCTTTTTGCATTCACCTCTTAAAAGTTTTGTGTGCCGTACATCACTGCAAAACAGTTGTTAATAGTTAAATACAACAACGTTGAATTTTTTTTTTTCGTTTCACTTGTCAATTAAACAATTTGAAACTGAAGTTTAGAATCTACAACTCTCTTGAACAGTGTGAAAAGGCTTCCATTGTGTTAACTAATCCTCCTACAACAAAGTCCACTTTAAGTAAGCGTCTTTGAATGGTTACTATGTACATGTATTTGAAGTGACCCTACTATATGTGCTATTCAAAATGAGCCCATTCTCGAGCTACCTTCAGTTCAACCATTTTCGTTAGTTTGAAGTTTGGTGGTTTTCATAAAAGTAAAGTTTTGGACAGAACTATTTATTTTGTGGATTTGAAAATTAAATACACACATATGCTATCTAAAACATAGAATCCTAATTAGAAGGTTTAATTGATGGCTGAGCTGACTACGAGATCTTTTTCAATTAGCGACCAATGATTTCATGTACATGCATTGATAAAATCACATTATTTGACTGGACAATATTGGAAAAGTAGGCACAGTTGTTTACATTGACCATTTACTACAAATACATAGATTGATCAATAGTTGGTCTCTCAGTTTAAATAGCTTTACAAGGGCTTTAATTTGAATACCAGAATGTGTGGTGTTACAGGGTTAATAGATTCAATATTTTGTAAACCAACTGGACACAATGTAGGACAGTTAAAGGTGAATGTGAAAGGGACTTCTTTCTGATTATTTATTCAATAGCATATAGAAACCTTTCAATTTGGCCCTCATTTTTCAATTTGAATTCTAGATAAGATTTGTTTCAGATATTTCGTTAGTTGTACATATATTATTCTGTTTTGGTAAAATTATTCTATAAAGTAGGTTGATTATTGTACTTTCTATACAATATTTTTAAAAAGGGTATCTTTCATCGATATTCAACAAAAAACTCATGTCTTGTAAATAAAGTCAAACTTGTACCAAAGATCACCTGTTATGAGAGATCACCTGAATTCAGAGACTGCCATAGTTTGTTCACTTGATCAAATGTCTATCTGCTAACAAAAAAAACACCTGTCTATGAAAACACCTGTCCACAAAAAACACCTGTCCACAAAAAACACCTGTCTACACATACCACTCTAGTTTTTCCCTTTAGGTGGTCCATAATAAAGCTTTGACTGTATGACTGACCTGCACATTTAGGAGTGAAAGCGAAGGGCTCTAAGTGCTATTAAAGTTAGAAGAACCTTTTCGTATTCCCCACTTCTGGTATATCCACAACTGGTATGTATACACTCAACATCTTTGTTCAGGAGATAGTTATCAGGATTAATGATGCCCAACAACTATCTCCAACATTTAGTAGTCAAAAAAATAATACAAGTATCTGATACCTCTTCAAAATTGGTAATACGAGAAATACAATCAGGTCTTGTGATACAAAATGTCTTATAACTTTACTATTTTCTTCACAGCTTGTTGGTTTGACCTCTGGGGCTGAGTTAAAGGCGTATGCAAAGGCAGGGGCCATCGCAGAGGAAGTTTTAGGGGCCATAAAGACTGTGGTTGCCTTTGGGGGACAAGAAAAGGAGGTTGAAAGGTAAGACTTTTTTATTTTGAAACTAGCAGATCATAGTTTTATTTCTGGCTTTAGCCCTTTCCCTTTTGTTATTTTCGTGGATTCATCATCTAGAAAATCCACAAAAACAAATGCCCCAGGATTATTAATGATTTCACACTTACCTTAAAAAAAGTAATTATGCAAATCATCTATTAAGACCACATTAGCTCTCAAACAAAAAGGGTCTTACTTATAGAGTTGTCATGAAAGTGAGTTTACATGGAGTTTAGTGGCATCAATATATTCTAAAAAGTTGTCTTGTAAAGTAGTACAGTAAATTTGATTGATACGTTTGTTTTCAGATATAATGTCAACCTTATTGAAGCCCGCAGTTTGGGCGTGAAGAAGGGTTTCGTCAACGGGCTCTCCATGGGTGTAGTGTGGCTTATTGTGATGTGCTCGTACGCCCTTGGGTTCTGGTATGGAGCCAAGCTCACAAGAGACGAGCCCGATAACTACACTGTTGGTACAATGACCATAGTAAGTCTTTGTTTGACTTGAGAACGGTGAATGTGAAAGGGTAGTTAATAAGGGAGCTGATAAAACCCTTTCACATTAAACCCTTGATGTGTGTCTTCTGTTTGATGACTTTTTAGGTTTAAACTAATTGAGAAAAATATTATGAATTGCTTTTAACTCTGCTTATTAAATCGCACTCAAATCGGCTCCTTGAACCAACCAGTACTGAGCAGTTGAGGTAGAATTTTGTGCAAAATGAAATAAAAAGGACCAATATGGGGTTCGAACTTGAAAGGTAGATCATGGAATACAAGTCCACCGCAATAACTACCGAACTAGGGCACCCTGTTATAGATGTTTATTGTTGCTCTTTTGATGTGTGTGATGTGAGTAATGCGATTCAAATATGTATTCTTCTGAAACCAACCAGTACTAACTAAAATGAGTATAATTTCTTGCTGGTGGAAATCAAAGGGCTATTAATGGGGTTTCAAAGTAACAAAGTCTGAAATGATATTTAGTCTGTCATAAAGCCCTATTCTCTTCCAAATGCATAGTTGATTATGTACAAGTAGAAGATTGTCCATAACACTGCTTTGTTTACAATCCAAGTTCCATTCTCATCTGAAACTAAATTTATTTTGTATGTTTCAGGTGTTCTTTGCTGTGATGATTGGTGCATTTTCTATTGGTAATGCTGCACCAAATCTGCAGAGTTTGGCCATAGCTAGAGGGGCTGCGTACACTGTGTTTCAAATCATGAAGCAGGTAGGTGTCCTTTTGATAAGGAAAGATTTCCACCAGGACTGTATACATGTAACAATATCTTCCTTACGTTAATGTTTTTCACTAATTGATATACATGTATGCCAAAAAAGGTTCTTAACACCTTGGATAACAGTTTCAAATAATTTTATGCCAAATAAATCTGTTGGTAAGAACTTAATTTATCCATTGTTGATGACCTCCCGTTTTTGATGTTTGGTCTTGATTACCTCCCTTTGATCACTCTTTATCCAGAATACACAAGGAACGGCTGTGTTAGATTTTCTTACCTCACCTTGAATTTTGAAATTGATAACCTCCCTTGGATCTTTTGGTCTTAATGACATCCTTTAGAAAAATGTCTATAAAGTGCATGGAGTGCTGTAAAATGCATGTTCTAATAAGCAGTTATGTATATCTGTCTACATTCAGCTGAGTCATCAACAATTCAAATATTCAAACTTCTCACAAATATTTGTTTTTTAGGTACCAGAAATTGATAGCTATTCCGAAGAAGGAAAAAAACTCGAGCATTTTCAAGGCAACATTGAAGTACATGGCGTGAAGTTTAAATACCCCTCAAGGCCAGATGTACCGGTAAGAAATTATAGTTAATAATGCTTTAAATTCTTTATTCAGGTTATTTTATAACACTAAATTATTGTAAGAAAGGTAGCCACTGCCTTTTTGTGTATGATATAAAAGTTTTGTTAAGAAGACCACCTTTTCAACTAAACAACTATTTGTGGAGGTCTAATAGCAATAAGTGTATGTTTTAAGAAAAGTTAACGTGTTAGGTGATTTTGTACACCCATTAGGTGATCTTGTACACCCATTAGGTGATTTTGTACACCCATTAGGTGATCTTGTACACCCATTAGGTGATTTTGTACACCCATTA
>ENA-OREC01001785-OREC01001785.1-marine-metagenome-genome-assembly--contig:-NODE-1785-length-11283-cov-12.369623_pt1 | contig 11283 bp, 8 predicted proteins | sample MGYA00248626_ERZ508543 | MGnify/ENA primary metagenome ERZ508543 (study PRJEB26211, sample SAMN05518279) | marine metagenome | isolation source: Puget Sound, Washington, USA | host: Bankia setacea... | reverse complement strand
TCACCACGGTAACCAAGTCCCGGGAAACTGTCCTCGCCACCACTAGTTACATCCTGTGAATCATAGTCATCATCGTCATCAGTATAATCTCTCAGGCTTGAAAACGTGTGCCGGTAAGGAGCTGGGTTGAAAATTCCCTGAAAATGCACAATAACACAAATATAAGTACAATGAATAAACTAATAAAAGTATTTTTAATTAGCATATACCTAATGACTGGAAGTACAAGCAAAAACGAGATTCCATTTGTATCGTTACTTTACATGGTATAAACTTGTAAAGATAACTCTGCTGCATGTACTCACATATTCCACCCTATCAGTGCATGGTTAACAGTATGTGACAATCTAAGAAAACATAACAGAAGATTTTTGTCCCTTTTGCACCTTCTTTGGACCAATGAAATGATACTCAACAGGTGATTGAAATTACTCCAAATCTTAGCTCCTATTACTGCAACATTACCATAAATCCTCAAACTATGGGTTTCATCTGTACAACCCACCTTCAAGCAACGCTCAGATCTCGTGCTTAACTCTGTACAACCCACCTTCAAGCAACGCTCAGATCTCGTGCTTAACTCTGTACAACCCACCTTCAAGCAACACTCAGATCTCGTGCTTAACTCTGTACAACCCACCTTCAAGCAACGCTCAGATCTCGTGTTTAACCTATCACCTTGCAGTCAAAAATCCACATCAAATATTTTCCCTATCTATTTACTTAACGAAGCAACTAAATGAATTTCAATGACCATTAAAGTAACATGTGACCGTAAATATTTGAGAGACATTTGTGAATTAGAAAATTGAGCTTGAACAAACAAAACATGATCCTTTGATATGTAACCTCATGCTAGGCACATTTAGTTTAATACCTAGCCCATTTGAAGAAAAGTATTATCATTCGAAACTCATGTTCAAAATCATAGACCATCTGTCAGATTTTGTCCAATATAATTGTATATAATATCAAGGTCATTTACTCAAGATAAAGGTCCAAGTCTCATTGTTACTGAAGGGTTCACCACAAACAGTTTACGCAAATAAAAACAAAATCAGTTGAAAAAGGAAAACTCTGATCAACAAGTTGAGATTTACAGGTGTTTTTTTGTGGAACAGATATGCAGACAATGATAATTATGATGGCAGCTTTTTTGTCTTGTTTTTTACATATGTTCTTTTAAACAGTTAAAACTAAACTTTGTGACAATCAGACCCATTTGAGGCCATTTAAGAGCCAGTAATGACAGAGTTACATCAAACTGTGTGAACTAAGGGGTCTTCATATAGCAATACATAGGACTAATTCACCAACTAGCGGTGGACCATAATAATTCATTTATATCATTCATATGATCGTAATTACAATACCAATTTATCATTATCACACTAAATAGTAATACAGTTTGTAAGAAATACGCCTGAATTTGCATGAAAGGTCATTGTCGTGGGAATAAATAAAAACAAATCTATATAGTTCTCAAAACCAGCACGTCTACCCATAAATTATAGGCACGTGCCCTTGAATTAGGACACATTATTGATGACAATTTGCGACTTTCAATGACTTTACTTAGTTTCCTTGTTGTGTATTACCGTCACAAGATGGCCTGATGCTAGTTTTTGTTAACATAAAATCGTGGTAAATACTGAGTATACATGTATTTATACCAATCATTTTAGCAAAACAGTATACATTTGTATAAATGAAACAAATATCCTTGCTGTGGGTAAAACTTGTTCCTTTGTTCATAAGTGTAAAACCCGCTGTTATTTGTTTTAAAAAGTTACTGGATTTACTTGTGCACAGTCCTAAGTTTTAATACAGAAACCCATTGGAGATGCTTTATTTAATCTCATGTCAAAGCAATTAGAGACCGATCCCAGCATACCCACATCACATCATCAAGCCATATAAACTCTATTACATTGTACATTACGGCACCTCACAGATAGTTATCAGTACATATAACAGTCTGATGCCCTCCCCCCACTCCATCTGCCTAGGATTCCCTCATGCAACAGTACCGGCATGCTCCCAAAGCCATCCAAAGCCAAATCTCTCTCATCAATAATTATTTCCAATCATTTAATGACAGCGTAGGAAAAATCAGTAGGAGACACAACAAAGGACTGGGTAATGACTTCTGGCGCCAACATGCTTCAGTCATCACATGTAATACGGCAACAACAACGCTAGCAGTTTTGGAATTATTGACAAGAAAATCAATACCAGATACAACTGAAAATAACACTGCCCATATCCAGTATCACATCAAACAACTTCAAACCAGGTACACCTAATACAGATGCACTACTACAATACTAGAAATCTATCAACACAAGCTGTAGCACCATAAACTTCTTAGAAACACCTTCAATACCACCACCACTACCACCACCACCAACAGCAACAACAACAACATAACCCTCAAAAGCTGTACACTACCTACTACATAATGTTCGATGTTCCCTGTTAAAGGTAAAGCCCAACAGAACAACCTCAACTGATGGATATTAATATCATTTCAATGACACATAATCATAAATTCAGAACAGAGTACAGACTGTGGTTAAACTGTTCATAAATGTGTAATGCTGATTTAATTCACATTAGGGTTCAATGGTCAAGGTATTCTGGTCTGGTCATAAGCTGTCTGTCTGTCCCCTATAGACACAACCAGAAGCCCCGCCCCCTCCCCCTCTTCCGACTCAGCATGTCTGCTCAGCCCCCATCCACCCCCTCCATCAACTGTCGCCTATTACCGATGTGACAGTTTAATTATTAATACATAGCCTGTCTGAGCTGAATTAATATTATGGTAGCATTTTCATGACAGGTGGACTTTCAATACACAAAATCATACCTGGACTTTTAAAAAACAAAATCATACATGGACTTTCAATACACAAACTCATACCTGGACTGTTAATACACAAAATCATACCTGGACTTTCAATATTCACAAGATGCTTAGCTTATAATTCATAAAGAATACTAGTTATTCAGTTCAATTTTGATGAGATTTATTGAGAATGAACTGATTTTCTAATTGTCCGAGATTTTGTCCTTCAGTTCTTTTTGTTTAAGTCATTTCATCACCCTAAAAACATAGTCTGTCTACAAATAATAACACAAATCCAGATTCAACACCTGATTACATGTTCATACCAAAACTACTGTAAAAAAATCAAATTGGACCGGAAAAAATCATGTGACAGCCACAAACACCATTAAAACATTAGATTTACACCCCATACCATTTCTTTATCTATTACACTTACAAAAGATCAAAGGTAACCCAAAGTGATATTACTATTTTTCATGACCCTACCCGCACCCCCACCAATGATTTTATCTTGAAAGAAAATAAAGTGTAATTGTGTGTATTGGATAAAAAATATTGGAAGAAAAAGTATAGATGGGAAATCAGTTTAAATGACGCAATAGTAAAGTTACAAGTGTCATACAGTGCTTCAAATAACCTCAGGCGGACAATAACCTCTTGTATCATGTATCATAAAGGTTGATAAATGAACCAAAAGCATGATTTAAAGTCCAAACTGAAACAAAGAAAGATTGAGAGGGATAAATCAATGTTTTTTTTTATTATTATCAATTGTACAGGTGTGCAAATCATTAAAAAAAATTGTGCATGCATATTTATTACTTCCTCGTTTAAATATTTCGAAAAGAACACTTAAAACGAGACTAATGTACTTTTGACATGTGCACTAATGTTAACTATGATAACTGTAATTCCATCATTTCCTTGCTGTGATCAGGGATAGCTCAACCGTCTCAGTCACATGTTTACTAATCTAGTCAGTTAATGTACAGTGCTCCCTCAGACATTTTATTCTATTTTCACGTTTTAATGAGGGTTACGATTAAAAACGAGACTGTCACAATACGTGATGAATTGAGCATACTGCAGTGAGTACATGTGTGTCTGTGTTTGCACTCTGCACCACAATCAGCAGTTATTGACCTTGATAAGGGAGCGTTCCTTCGATACGTTCGATACCTCGCTCTCATCACAAAGAGTTGGTAGGGACGGAGGCCATATTTGTACAACATGCACGTCATTAATCATTTCCTCACAGCTATAAACTATTGCCCTTTTCTCAATGAAATGATTAGTTTGCAGCAATCTTTTAATGCGACAGTTGGGAAATCATGCATCATTATCGTTGCAGACGACATATTCACTGGCGATAATTAAATGTAATGAGCAGGCTGAGCTAAAAACATGAGCATATTTAACTCACTCGATGAAGAGCCATGGTTAAATGGGGCTTGATAAAGGTAGTATTACTGATAGAGTATTAGTTCCACACATTCATGTCAGTCACTAAGTATTTAAAAATGATGAGCATCACAATCTAATAGCAGGAAACACAAGCTTATGCATCTCAGAGAAAAAAACTCTGTTTCTGCATGATCTTTCACATAACATAAAATTCTGCACGTCTCATTAACATTTTATGAGTGTGCATTCTCCAGTTATACAATTTGACATTCAAGAAATTCTACATAACAGCACTAAAATAGCAGTACATATTTGAGAACATATTGCTTTAATATAATTGAAACCACTGAGCAAGTAAGACAGTGATTTTAACCCAACACTGTCTCAAGGCTCACTTCAAATTCACTGTCAATTAATCAAAATGTTGTCTAATGCTAACAGCTCCCAGCCATTTCATCTTTCCTTATTTCAATACATACATTTTGTCCTGGCCGGAAATACATGCACATAATTTTAAATATTAGCACTAGAAATGGGACATTTGACATCAAAAACCTGGAGCCATCTCATTACCAATGTAAAAAGAATTGTGACATTGTCCAGCGCAGAGGCAAACAACAAGATGCTAATGTAAAGTTCAACATCATGGGTGTATGCAAAATATGATATGAAAAAAGACCATATGCAGACTGGATTCTTTGATGTGCTCTGGCCATTGTTATTTCTATCTTCTACATATCTTTGACACAAATGCGATCAATGTTTTAGCAATTCTAGCAAATGTATAAAGCAAAATAGTATACTACATCTCTAAAAGATCAACTAGATCACCATCATCATAAGATCATTATCGACTATCCAGTTCATAACGTTTTTGTTCTCTCTCAGCTTGTATCCTACATTTTAACCTGATGTGCTATTTTATGACCCTATGTTACAAGCATCACAGCCAACATATCTCCCAGTATTTCTACCAATATTGAAATGGAAGCTAGCTTTAATGGAAAAACTGAAAGTCCCTGTTATAAAAATATACATACTGAGAGGGTGAAAGCGAAAGGGTTCTAAGAACTATTGAAGCAAGAAGCAGATAGAACCCTTTCGTATTAACCCCCAGTGCCCTAACACTCATAAAACAACCTAGTAGACAGGTCCCATTACATATACTAACATCTTTATAGTAGTTCTTGGAACATTTATTACCTCAAGCTCTTGTCCTAGGAAAACATAGAACACAGCTCGTCTATTTAAGGTAAGAGATTCAGAGTTTAGAAGAATAGAACCACCCGCAGTTTCCTTATTTCCTAATGCCTGTTTTAGACACTTGACACTACAGGCAATTTAGCCATACAGAATACCAAAACCTGACATAAACCCTAACCAAGATGTCTACAATACCAAAATATGTAAAAGACTTGTGCATCAACCAAACAACCCTTAATGTATCAAAGTGTTTGACAGCGAACAACATGTGATTGGATCGTTGATATGTATAGACAACATCAGATAAATTACAAATTGAGCCAGAAAAATCAATCAATAACTGGAGATCCAGCTACAAAACTATAAATCAACAATCAAAACCAATTGTTTATTAAAAAAACGTTATGCTAATAGTGTTTTGAAAGGTGTACTTGTATTATATCAGTTACCGAGTCCAAACTGTCAGCTACTCATCACAGAACCTGTCAATGCCGCGTCTAAATTAAAGTTTATAGACGTTTTGTCGCTTTGTACATTTTTGTTACGTTCTTTTGTAGACATATTTTTCTTACCGCTGAGGCTTTGGCGCTGAACTAAATTATTCAAGAGGTTGGGAGTTGAACACAAGAGAATGCTATCTATTCCTGGAATTATCATCCTTTGGAACCAGCTGATCACCACCTGTCAAGTTATTACCTACAAAGAACTGAAGAATGCTATACTAATTGACCCGGGTCATTCATGCGACTTAAGATTGGAAAAGTCAAAGACGCCAATCTCGCTCTGCACCGTCTTCGAGGACACTTTTTGATGAAATGTCAATCCTATATAGGCTATACACAACAAATTCATTTCTTGGAGGGAGGGACAGATATAAGGGGTTTGAGAAAGAGAAACAGTACATTATATTGTCTATATACCATCCCTTTTGATCTTTGCTGATGACGACTAATTGAGCATCTTCTTATCTAATCATGTATTGAGTTTCTGACAGTTTTGTGAGATTTCTACAATTACAAACGTAAACAATGCTTTATGATGAAAAAAACTTGAACATTCGCTCCATGTTTGTCCATCAACACCCTAAGACTATGCATAAATATATTGTCATCATAACAAATTGAAATTACAGAAATATTCATTCAATGAACCTTGACAAAACAGCAAAGAAATATTTGAACTTACCTAACTTTTACCAATAAGTACATTCCCTGGGACATATTTTCTTTTATGCAATATATTCCAACTTCACAAATAAATTAACATCCATTTTCACACAACTTGGCAAACCTTCTCTGAAAACTTTCTAGCAGATATAAATTCTTCACTGATACACATATAGACATTCAATAACAACTTTGTTCCACCAACATGTAAATTTTAACTCATTCCATGTCACGTTTTCTTAACATCATATTTCCGCAGAGACACGATTCACATACCGGTATTCCAAAACATATTTCCAACACCTAAGGACCGTGTTGCCGTCTTTCTAATTAAGCAAAGGGTAGTGCTCATACAAACGATAACAATTTACATAACTCAACCCCTCTCATTTGCATATCCACAATCCAAATAACAAATCAGTTATAATTAATTCAATTAGAAGCAACCGGCGTGTCAGAAGTGTTTTTTACTGACTCTGGACAGGTGAAATGATCCACTGACAGGTTACTGTTTGTTTGGATGGGATGTGTACTCGTGGAGATGACAGACAACGCAATATCACCAATATACAAAAATTGTACACGCCTCACTGAGCAACTCGATATCATAGTAATATTGAGTCACCCCATCATAACTTTCAATCAACTATCACAAACATCGTCAAAAGCCCCCTCAAGAACTCCATATGTGACAAGCAGGCTGAAATGATGATAGATTATAGCCCAAGTGATACCGTAACGTACACAACATACACACATGACGACAGCTAATTTAAGATAAAAATAGCTGATATACATACACTGATGTAGAAAGAATGTTGACACATAAAAGCACAACATGATCGAAAACGTGCATATCTAATCACTTACTGATATATACACAAATTAATTATACATGGGTAAAAGGTGTTTTTGTTTTGTTTTTGTATACAGTTGATTGATCACAAAAATAACTAACAAACACTTATTCTAGTCAAAGTACAACACCGAAATACCTTACTCATTTTAAAGAACTATCCTTGAGTAAAATGTATTAATTTATTCATGAAGAAACCCAGAAACTGTGCAGCAATCTATTAGGCAGGTATGTGCTCTGGAAAGACAATGTTCCCTTTTGCCTAATTAATGTCAAATTACGCCAATTACCCACTGAAAAACTGGAATAGCGTGTGCACAGGTAAATACGTGTTGACGATCTGCAGTGCGATTATAAAAATGTCATATTCCCTGATTAACATGACATAAAGATGGCGGAAAGGGACACAAAACGTCGGAAAAGTCAACAACTCCAACTGTCAACAAAGCAAAAACAGACCAGAAAAAAATGGTTTCTTTTTTTTATCATAGCTCTTCAATTGGCAACAGTGTCCATGGTCATAAAACTGTCCAGTAAAAAACTGGGGCGGACGTAACAAGATGAACTCGATCAACCTATCGTTTGTATCACCAGTGTATACAGAGCACCTAGCACAACAAAAAGGTCTTTGTAGATGAAGGCCCTTTGAAGAAATTACAAACCATTCAGTCAATTGGTAATTTAACGTTTTGCGCAGAAATGATATTTGTAAAACAGCTTACGGTAAACATTACTTGATTTTTTTAATTTAATTTTTTTCTTTTCTGTAATCATTGAAGTTATAAATATTCCATACATCAGCAGTTAACACTTTCTTCTAGCCATCTAAAGCTATTGTGACTCACTGTTCAATTCAATGCCCTTCTAACCACTAGATACATACTTTAGCTAACCCCCATTATGTATTTAGTTCATGTAATTTTCTCCATACATGCTACACATTACATCAGGTAACTGTTTCACAATACAAGGGAAGAGTTTTTAATTGCCACATAACATATTCATTCTACTTAAATATTACATTAACATTGTACCAAAAACATAACCAATGATGATAAAAACCAATTACTCTTTATTTGTACATGATATCAGAATTCAACAAATGGATTGAATGACATAAAGATGAAAGCATATCAAAAACGGTCTTTCTTTATCTTCATTAATAAGCACTTAGTAGCATCTTACACTAACTCTCAAAATCTGACTAAAAAAGAAATAGAATTTTATAAAACTTAATTGCTTTACAAAGACAATGCATTATGTCACAATTTAGATGTTTTTTTAGTAATGAACATGTTACATTTACTGAACATTTAAGGTCAAATACTTGTGTCATATACATGTACCTTTGTGTTTCATTTTTCCATGAAGAAAGAAAGCTACTAATTTAGAACTTGTAGTGAACGTCAAACAAAGGTATGATATGATTATTTATCATCTATGATCTGCTTTATTTTTCTGTTTTCAATTTTCCATATATAACTCCAAACAATGAAATGAGCATTTTGTATTTCAGCACCCTTGTTCAATGAATGACACATGAACATTTGCATACTTTTATTACATTTGTATGTTATTATAATCAATCGCTCATACTATTCTGAATTCACTAATCATGATATTTTAGTTCACGGCTGACTTAGTACCTCCCACACTGAAATATCCCAAACAGTTAATGGCTATTACATTCCATTAAATCAGTACATCAATTAGTTAGTTTGATTTGTGAATTTCTATTTTCCTTTGTCATAAGAAGGTAAACGCCTACATAAACATTACTGGACCAATTAAGCTGTGAATATTTATTTGGTCTTCTGCAAACAAGATACAAAACAGTAAACCCTTCGCCTTATTTCAATAATTGGGGGTATAATAAGTTTGTATAAACCTGGGGACTCATCCGACACAAACTTTACAGTAAACACTGCTAATGAAGCTATTATCTACATGCTCACAAGCTAGTGCACCCAAACTCATAACCATATTTTATTACCTCGATAAAACACGGGTACAGATGTTTTATTTCTTAATTAATCCATCATATTTGAACAAATATCCAGTGTCCATATATATAGTGCGTCAGTCATACACAAATATACCAGAAATTACAAGATACAATATATTGTCAAAAACATTTTAGATAAATCTAGTGCTTCATATAAAAAAATAATATCTTACAACGCTTTGATTGGCCACAGTGGATAAGGTACATGATGTCAGAAGTTCATGCGCTAAACACTTGTTAAAACGCCTCTATAAAATAATCTTCATGTAAATTCAAAGATGATCGACTGTTACTCAACTTGAATGCAATGAATAGCAACCTTGAGGAAGCAGTCAGGTGTCCAATTACCAATCAATATTACTGTAAAGCCTACCATGTAAGCAACTTAAATACTTTTTACTTGTTATTGGAACATCATCTACAACAGCACTTACAAACAATAATGATCAAACGTGTGGGTCAGCGCTAACTAAAGCAATTTGTTGTATTCCTTTTTTGTTCATACTGTAATATTCTACAAATAAATCATAACCTTTTGTCCACTGAGAGATCACAAAGATTCTGTAGATAGACAAGTAGTGAAGAGAATTATAGCTGTCGAAGTTAGTCCAGTAGTTAGAGGACCTTTTCTTTTATTACAGAAAGGAGCACCTACTATGATTTGTGCTGTAATTTGACAATTTGTTTTACATGTGCAGCCACCAATACTTTGAATGCATGTAGTTAGCTATTTAAAACTCGAAATCCTAGAGAATTAAAAGGACCACAATAATTCCCCATTCAACAGCACTGAGTCAATGACTGGCAAAACTGTTAATTGGAACTCCATACTAATGCAGTGATCATGATGCTGGCAGATTAACCTTAGCAACAGCATAAATAAACACTGACATGGCTTCTTCAGGTGTCAACAGAGTAGCCAGAAGGTCTTAAACTCAAATGTCAAGAGTTCTTCTGCTAACATTTGGAAAAATTCACAATCACCATTATAGTGGTTCATTTGTACTTGAAGGATGTCATTGAAGTCCAGGTTAAACTTTCTCACCTGTACTTGAAGGGATGTCATTGAAGTCCAGGTTAAACTTTCTCACCTGTACTTTGAAGGGATGTCATTGAAGTCCAGGCTAAACTTTCTCACTTGTACTTGAAGGATGTCACTGAAGTTCAGGTTAAACTTTCTCACTTGTACATGAAGGATGTCACTGAAGTCCAGGTGAAACTTTCTCACTTGTACATGAAGGGATGTCACTGAAGTCCAGGCTAAACTTTCTCACCTGTACTTTGAAGGGATGTCATTGAATTCGAGGTTAAACTTTCTCACCTGTACTTTGAAGGAATGTCATTGAATTCGAGGTTAAACTTTCTCCCTTGTACTTGAAGGATGTCACTGAAGTCCAGGCTAAACTTTCTCACTTGTACTTGAAGGATGTCATTGAAGTCCAGGCTAAACTTTCTCACTTGTACTTGAAGGATGTCACTGAAGTCCAGGTTAAACTTTCTCACTTGTATGACAAAGGTATTTTCATACTTCTCATACATGCACAATAAAGCTTCTTTATATTACATGTGCTTTACTCAACAACAATTTAAACCATAGTACAACATGTATCTTCTCTCATATAATTCAATGTGGTCCCTGAGACACACCCTTCCCTCTTGATCCCTTTTCATTCCATCCTCCCTCAATAATCAAATGTTCTACATCTCAGTAACATCTCGTATGTCTGCAGACTCCTGTTCATTTAGAGCATTTACAGTTTTCAGTACTTCATTTCACTTAAATAAAGAGTATTGGCTT
>ENA-OREC01001784-OREC01001784.1-marine-metagenome-genome-assembly--contig:-NODE-1784-length-11283-cov-12.478494_pt1 | contig 11283 bp, 4 predicted proteins | sample MGYA00248626_ERZ508543 | MGnify/ENA primary metagenome ERZ508543 (study PRJEB26211, sample SAMN05518279) | marine metagenome | isolation source: Puget Sound, Washington, USA | host: Bankia setacea... | reverse complement strand
AGGGCCAGTGGGGGATGGGAGTGGACCCGAGGGCCAGTGGGGGATGGGAGTGGACCCGAGCGCAGCGAGTGTTCCGACCCCCTGCTGGCCCGAGGGTTGGACAAACCAGTCTTCAATCCCTGTCTATGTTAGATTCTTTTTCATGCCTTTACCATCCAAAATGCACCTGCTTTGGGAGAAAATGTCAACATCGCGGGAAACGTTGTTGATGACATCAGCTTGATTTTGATTCCTAATTTTCGGCGCTTGGCATGTTTTTTGACGTTTAGCCAGGCTAAAAATTAGCTTGTTGCTTATCCTACACCCCTGTGCGCAGACAAGGAAATCTAGTACTGTCATGTGACCAGATTAGAAAGACCCGCCAAGTAGGTAAGAAAGATATATCTATTGCTGAGGAGGTGCTGATACATACTTTTGGGTGTTTTGATGCGACTGACACTGCGTGGAGGCATCATATGTGGGGAACTCACAGAGCTGTCTCGAAATGGACTGTAACACAAAGGCAATATTGAAGGAGCATGTCAGGATGTACACATTGTGAGCTCAAAGTTTGGTATGAATACAAGAACATGTACTTGATTTCCGTTTGTAAAAGTTAATCATGTAATAAGAAATATGTTAGTTTGCCAGGGAACAAACCCTAACAATTAAACACCTTCACTTGATTTTACTCTTAGACATCTGTTTTTGCAACTAAGCTGGAAATCCTAGGTACCAAAAATATCACAACTAGGAATTTTCGTCAAATGTCAAATCTTAAGTGAATGGACTAAGTGTCTCACCTAGGGGTACTATAGTGTACATTGACCGGGATGTTATCTGGACTACTATCCTGGATCACTTCATGACGTCCCCTGGCAGGATACAGTGGGGTCTGGTTAGTGGCTGTGGCTACAAACATTAAACATACACTTCTTATCTCTCTAAAAAGACAATGTCAATGGGAAGGTAAATACTAGTATAATCTCAGGGCATGAAAGTTCAACTTGTCTTATTATCCAGACTCCTGACAAGTGGTTTTGGATGCAGAATGAGTTTTTTGAAATCTATACTGTATTTTTCTTGTTTTAACCATACTCTATAATAAGCTGGATGAGTAGAGATTATGAGGAGTTTCGTACCCTGAAACAACTTGAATTTAATAATTTACCTGGTAACTCTATGTGATATACACCTGTAATATATCAACTTGTTATCAATTAATGATTCAATACTTTTCTTTTGTGTCAAGAACTGTTAAATCTCCTCAGAAATTGTTTTACTATAGTTGAGCTTAGAAAACATTGAAAAAAAGGTTGAAATCGTTTGAAACCTTAGTTAAAGACTGTAAGCTTATCGATAGCTTTAGAAAGCTGTTCATAAGATGAATTGAAACTGAAAAGTACCATCCAACCCCAGAATTTTGCTGATTAAGTATTGAACTAATAAAAGAAAGCAAAGGCAAAACATATTATTGCCGCCATGTGTATAAGGTACAGTATTGTATTGTTCATAAAATGCCACAAGAGTCAATGATTTTCAGGATCTAAAATAAACTGTTATCCATTAGTTATTTACCCATATATTTCTGCAGTAAAGTCCTTGGTGTATCTCCATCAAAGCCCATTGTGGCATTCCCAAAGCTTGAGCTAGAGGATCGCCTTCTGTCGACAGGAATGACTGGAACACTAGAGGACATGCCCTGTGAGGTACGTTGTGTATATCTCACCAATGGAGCAGTGCTGTCTCCCCCATCCAAGAAACCCTCAATCTACAAACACAGGCACAAACATACATTTGAACATTTCTGCAATCTGACAAGATGTCAGTTTGTAACATCAAATCAGAGCTACCAAGGTTTTGCAGGATTAAAAGTGATTACTGAATTTTAGGAATACAGCACTGTCCCCATTAGCTGGCTCTATTAGAGGACCAAAGGACAGGCAATCTACAGGAAATCAGTTATATTCCAACTGTCCTAGACATAGTTGCACATTATCACATTTCATTTTGTTTCCTGCAGAAAGGTTGTCAGTTATTAACAAAGATATAATCTACAGAGAAACAGATAAGCAGCGTATTTGCGTAAATACGCAATTAAAAAACAATTCACTTAATTAAAATTGAAAGAACTGGTACTCTTATGCAGACGAAAAAATGTTCCTGTACGGGTAACGCGTTTTCTGGGCCGGGCGCACATTTGTAACTGTAACTAAATCGCCGAGGCACTTGCAAAAACATTCACTGTACCGGTAAGTCTTTAACAAGCATCTAGCGTGTTTAAATGATCATTGTTTAAAATGGCATCACGCGGCCGATGGAAAGGAACAGTATCGAAGTAAAAACAGAAAAATTCTCAACTATTTTCAACTGCAGAACACCACATCAGAAGCAAAGGAAATAGCGAGGTCAATTTTAAATAATGTTTTGAACGATTCAGTGACTGACAGTACTGATATTGCCTTTGATTTTGCAAATGAAATAATAAGTAGTTCATTTGAAAGCGCACAGAAACCAACGGCCCATTCTGGTAGTCGTGTAGCACGTTCGAAAAATGGACAGAAAAGTTTCCGTGGTTGATTGTAAACAATATCAAAGAACAAACAACTCTCTGTAAAATATGCCAGGAGCAGAGAGACACACTAAAGTTTTACCCAATGTCTTGGCCCTAGTGTTCAAATGTCTGGCCTATGTAGACACAATGAGAGTTATGAACACAAAGATGCTAGCAGACACACAGAGAAAGTTATTGGATCTCAAATTGTTTACCAATAGTCATTTATTTTGAGGAAATACCCAATTACTTAAAATGCCCGGGTATCAAACAAAGTGATACCCAAATGAAAAGGCCAATACCCAATTGAATAAAAAAGCACAGGAACACAGTTATGGATGCTAATTGGCCATAAACACAGAAAGAATTTATTGTTACACCAAACATTAACAACGTGATTAGTTTCTGCCCTAAGTTACCAATTGTCTTGGTGTCTCTTCCATGTCCATACTGGTGGAAAACGATCTTCTCTTTCCACGTAGACTTGCGACCCTGTCATGATTAGGTTGTCGATGCAACTTTGCTGAGTCTGGTGTTCTGTAACCATAACAATATTAGTGGGACTGGGAGGGTAAAAGAGCCATAGAATATATAATAAATCATTCATTTTTTGGTGATCATCTTCACAATGGTCATATACTCCCTCATTTGTATACACAGTAAAACAGGAGAAGGATTTTATATTACACTGAGAATGCAAGAAGCATCAAACATCTCAGCAACAGATGTAATCTATAGCACAGGTTTTGAGTAAAAGACAATCCCCTTTCATTGTGCCAGTCTTGCAGGAGAAGAGGGTGAGGTTTTTTAATTGTCGAAGTCAATGAAACCTTTGGCAATATGGATCAATATAATTAACAAATTAACAAAGCAACACTTAAGCTCACTGTGGCAGAAAAGAAAAGCTTAAAAGTTTCATATAATTCTTTGATTTATTTGGTTTGTGAATAATGATTCAATGCCCGTAATAATATAATAACTTAAATGAAGTTGAAAATAGCAACTCAATGTAAACCAACGCATAGAGATTCAGAGTAAGCTGAAAGTATTAAATCGTTTTTTGTGAGAGATCTCTTTGCGTCTCTGCTTTGCACAAGTTTGTATACCTTATCAATCCATGCTGTCTATTTCGTATAATCTTCTGTGTGTGAGTTCTGGAAGCATCTAGGAACTCACTGACAGCAGTCCTTGGGGTTTTAGTGGGAGTTCTCCTTGAAGACATCTTTTATACTGCAATTGAAAATATTCCAACATCATATATTCGAACAAGAGAAAACACAATTTGTCCAAATATTTATTTTCAAACAAATATCTTCCTACATACTCCTTCCAGCAGTTTGTAGTCAAGTTTTTAACCAGTTTAAGGGATATGGATCAATCAAAGTTCACTGCTGCAAACAGATACAATTTCCTATTTAACTTAACTCTTTATAGTTGATCAATGTTGTGTCAACTTTGTGTCTTCAGCTACTTAGGTGATTGAATTGAACTATTTACTACACTGCAACTCCATTATAACGCGGACTCCATTATAACGCGGTCACCGCGTGGCTCCCAAATATTTTTCCAGTGCAATATGTGTGAAAATGTCAGCAGAAGATCGCGTATACACAATGCAAGCTGTGAAAATCGTACTCCCCGTGTATTTCCTAGCCAAGTTTGACACCAGTTAATCTCCCTCAAGACGGTGTCAATCCTTACGTAATCGGGGATCATGTGTAATTAAAAGACGATTGAGCAACTTTTGTTTACAGAATAAAACCGCCGCTGCACATGGAAAACGTGATAATGATGATCAACAATGCCGGCGATGTCTTTCAACTTAGCATTTGCACAAAAAGAAAACAAAAGCTCCACATCCTGTAAAGATCAAAGCTAAAGCACATGCAAATAAATATGTGCGTTATATTTCATGATTCACACAAGTATGTAGTGTAAATTTATGAAACACAATGCCTGTACCTAACTCCATGCAGAGCTTCTGCTTGTCAAGGAAGTGTGATTGTAATCGCACCGTTACTATTTTTAGAACACTAATGCAACGTGCACGCAGAAGCGTTTTCGTCTCCAAAACAAACCAATTTACATACACCGGTTGATAATTGATTAATTAATTAATCGCGATTTATTAATAGTTTGTGTGTTATAACCATTAAAGTACAATGACTGATGTCCCATACCAAATGACGGTGGGTGTGGCATTTGTTTACGTACGTGAAAACCTGGGATAGAGGTCACGTTAACGATGAACAACTGTCCGTTATAACGCGTTTTTCCCCGTGGACCCAGACGATCGCGTTATAATGGAGTCGCAGTGTAATACAATTGTCTGAGAAACTGTTTAGACAGCACGGTAATTGGGCATTTTTGGCATTTTAGTTTAGCTATCTATCTATCTTCCAATAATGTCAAACCCCTGCTGGAGACTTAGTCACAGCTTAGTTCTTCAAAGAAAACGCTTCGCATTTGAGATATTTTTCTGTTGGGCAAGTGCAGGGTTCTTCACATTTAACTAAAAAACATGTAGCATAGTTCCGACATCAAACCTATGCTGGAACATTCAGAGGCCGAAATATCAGTTAAATAAATCATTTTCGACAGTGCATTAGATATTTGGAAAGAACATACAAAAATACATCAACACGCACAACAAATCAACGGTGACATACTTTAAAACATCTTTAGCACTCTTAAACCAAAGAGATGTCACATTTTAGCCATTGCTATATGCCTATGGTTGTGCCCGAATATGCAAATTGAGATGTTAATGAGACTACACTAGCCATCAAAAATGGCTAGTGTAAACAATCCAATTTCAGCCTCCTTTTTACTGATTTAGAAGAGTTTGGCAGTGCTTTATTTATACAGATGTTGCATTATTTTTAGTTTCAACTGGCCTTGCTACGTGTTTTAACGTAAACGCGAAGAACCTTGCATTTGACACATCAAAAATTATCACAAAGTTTTATGCATGGTTTTCTATGAAGAACTAGACTTAGCTTAGATTCAAATTCATCGTTTTTAATGCTAATTCCGAACTTTCCAGATAAGGTAGCTTATTTCCATTTATGATGGCTATTGAATTTGGTGTTCTGCTAATGTTTTGACTTACATATGTACGTACCGAAGTGACTCTTTATCGTGTATTATTATTATCTGCAAAATCGTTATTTTGTTTAGCCCGCCATCATTAAATTATTCGGACAAGTGTAATCTTCGGCACAGGCGCCCAATTTACCTAAACGTTACATTTGCGGCCGCTACCTATAACGTTTGCGAACACTACAAACACGTGGCGACGCACTTAGAATAACGTTAATTTTATTTAAAATATTGCATGCATGACCCTACGATGTTCAGGGTCTAAAGCGCAGGTTAGTAATCTCGTGTGCGTAAGCTCGAGACAGCTCAGATAATAAAAAATACACGTTTAAACAATGCAAACACGTTTACCCGGTATTAGCTATATGATTATTAATGTATTAAAATAATTGTATGTTTCATGCTTTTGTGTGTGTTTTGGTTTCGTATTACCAAACAGATCCATTTAAGCTTTAGATTATACGACGTGGATAAAATACTTGCAATTCTTTTGCGGCAATTTTTTTTTATCAAACAACTTATCAAACATAAATCCCGTGAATTCCAATTCATAAGGCACTGTTTGCAAATTATAAAATAACAAATAAAAAAAGAAAAAGAGGAAAATCGTTGCCGATTACTGGGATCGAACCTAGTACCTGTGTCATAACAGGCCAATGTGCTACCGATCCGATGCGAGAATATATATTGGCTTACTCTAGAGTTTTCTATCATAATAATATTATATACATATATCTAGTTAACGTTTATTATCGTAAACTGCACGGACACTGCATACTTGACAGGTCAATAAAAGTGGATAATACTAGGATGCCACAGCCTTAGTGTTCCTTCTTTTCACCGAACGTCTAAGAGAGGAAAACAAACACTCCCAGTATATTATCAGACAATTCCTACCAATGATATTTTTTTCTTCTCGATGTATCTTCGCTGACGACCAGAACAAGACTGATTAAACTTGAGATGCCGTGGCAATTATACATACTGCTGGAACGCTCATCCAATCAAAATAGAAATGTGTCTTGTTGTGGTCTTGTGTAAAACACTGTCCTGTTGAAGTTATGGATAAAACTGAAACCCCATATTCGTCACATATTTATAACTAAATATATATTGTAGCAAGACTGAATAACCAGCTGGACGCTTACATGAACTGAAACTGATAAACCTGCAAAGTCTCATTGTTTGGGAACGAAAGCAGCATCTGGACTTCAAAATCTAAGTTCTAACAACTACTCCAGTAGGTTAGAGATCTAGTTAGTTGCTGCCCGTTATATTAAGATACTTAAGATCGCAACCTTTGACACGAGATTTCAAATAAAACATACCATATGCTTATTCGTCTGATGTAACAGTTATTTAGTTAATAAAGCCTATTCAGCCAAGCTCTTACTTGTTTATAGTTACATGTACGTACGAGTATATAGCGATGTGGCAACACTTTGAACTTCTAGAGTTTGATAGGAATTAGGGTAGCCATTGTTTGAACTAATATGCGTACTCACATCGTATTACACAAGCGATAATGAGACTAGTTTTGGCTTTACCTCTATACATCACTACCTGATAGCTATTACATTAAGTTGACATTTAGGTTTCCTAGAATGTGTTACCATTACTACTGTTAACACGTGACACGATTTAATGTCAAGTATTAAATGACCACGTCACTCCCTGAACACACACGGTTGTGTATTTGTCTTCATTCTACAAATGTATCTTCCATTGCGTACATAAGTACTATCTGCAATCTCAGGTGTTTGTGTCTGACTTAATGTCCGGAAAATCTCCATTGTGTAAAATAGCCACGCCTCTCAAGGGGCCTTCTGTCTTTGTCAAACCTCATATCGTCACAAACGCGTTTAAAATATCACCATGGGAACGGCTAAGTATCGCGTTTCAAACCTTGTTTTATTGTTTGTGTCAAGGCAATAGACATGGCCTTTGTTAACGTGTCGTGTTCATCTCACGTTGATTCTTTGAGTTAAACGTAATGTATCATATAGCCAGGAATAGTTTGAACAATCATGAAATATAACTCCTGTACCAAGGGATTAGTCGAGAGAGTTGTACAACCTTTACTTCTCTCAGTTACGTGTCCGGAGTGTCCTCATGTTTCAACTGTTACTAGGACTACCATACTTTTTACCAGCATTAATAAGACAAGTAACGAGTGGACGAGAAACCGACCCTCGTCGGATACTGCGCTATATGATTGAAGCGTAACGTGATTGTCGACAATGGAGGAACACATGCTAACCTAATTGTTTCCCCTTCACCATATATCCTCTACTTACAGTTGTACTTAGTTGAGACATTCTCTGTACTTATGTTACACATTGGTTTGAACCCCTCGAAACATAAGAACATGATGAACACTACAACACATGGAACGTCGAGAACATATAATGGATAAAGACAAACAATAACACATTACTTGACTTTAATAATATTGGTGTTCGTTTCGGCGACAATTAAGCGCCTTGAAGCGTCGAGGTAATTATATATATATATATATGGCATACATATACAATCATTTGAAGCAGTCTTGCCCCATGGTTGAATATCTATATTGATATGAGCAACGCAATTTGCATAGATAAAGTTAACATACGTATTTTGATAGGCATATAATTAAAGTAAAACTATACATATATCTATGATATTCTCTTTTATATCTATGTATACACATACACATATGTTAACATATTTGAAACAATACACATGTTAGTATCTCATGTTACAACGGAAACACCTTTTTTTAAAGTCAATCTCTAGTCTGTTTACTATAGCCACTTTTCATATAACTCGGTTGGACAGCTATAATCCAAATATAAATACAAATTTTTAAACTTTCAATTATAGCATCACGAAGGACACTTTAAACTATCATTTAAGGTGGAAATGAGTCTAAATCGGGCTTTACGGCACTTGACAGCTTACAAACTATTTTTAGAACTTTGGATTGTAACAATTTTTTTATCTGTCAATCTTTATACATCTAAACACAACCTTACCGACATAAATATTTAAAATATTGTGAATAGAAGCGAGTGAATATGTATATCCTCACGTGACAGTGCAATATGTGGGCCGTCTACACGCGGGTACAGCTCTGTATGCATTAGATGAAAGTGCGCAGCTATTTGCTAAAATGATCGTTAATCATGATTAATTTGGACTAGTTGTATATGTACTGGTTCTGCGGCTGTATAATTCTGCAAATATCATATACATCGCGTAGTGGTATCATTGTCAGCGAGTCAGAGGTTAAACCCCAAAGGAGCTTCCCCTTACCGATTGAGTATTCAATAAGACTAGTATACACGTCGTTTGCATTGGTTGTATAGTTTTATCTTCAAATATGTATAACTAAAACATATAAATAACTAGTTAGCGTGCGAATAGTCGATATATAATGAAGTAATGTAGCAGCAGCATCAGGAGAAGCACACACATACTCATATTGAAATTACAAATGCTTTATACTCTTGGTAGCAACTGTATCAATGTTCTTTATTACTTAATACATAAGCTACACATATAAGTAACATGTTTGCTAAATAAATACCCTAGTCAGATTACAGTACAAGAACTCGAGTAAAAAGTTATGTACTCAACATTGAATTCAAAACACCGCCTCCCCGGGTTCAATACCCAGTCAAGGACCGCGTCATATCAACGACGTTATAAAAATGGTACCTGTAGTTCCCTTGTTTGGAGGTCATTGGTCGTTGTAATAGGGATGAAAAAACGACTGACCACGCAGAACGCTAAAAAAAATCAAAAAGAAATGACAACGCACTTTTGATAAAATCAACTACATAAGGTCAAGTAGAAACCTGAAGTTCGATGCATTGGTGTACTCACCTCGGGCTGTGTATCATTCGAACAAAAAAACAACTGATCCCTTTTCTATAGAATTACATTGCATATTTAGTTCCTGGAATTATTTGTTTATGTACGTAAGGACAAATGGAAATTGTACCGACTTCAGAAAATGCGATATTTAGAATGAAAATGTGAAAAGAAGATAGATACGTGTGTACATGTACAGACTATAATGTACACAACGTTAAAGGATCGTCCATATCTTAACAACTTAATAAAGGTATAATTATACAAATCAATGTTTAGTCTAATGTACTATGACTGATTACTGATAGCCAATACACTTGTTGTGTGTATTATGTTCTGATTACTGAAATAAGAAATAATAGAAATATATGAACCATTCATCTGCTACAAGCCAAACACTAGATGAATTACACATTGAATTCAACTGTAGTTTGAAATGCATTTAGCAATGAAGTAGGAACGTCTACAGTGAGAGAGGGAACGGGAACGTTGTCAACTAAATTTAATACGTTGTACACTATATATAATACTTCTATAAGTAGTAATTGTAGCAAACCATACGGATGGGTGCATTGCACTTACAGTGAAATTAGTACATATGGTTCATTTCCAGCTAACAGTTTGCCCATGAATGACATAAATAATTGACATTTCAGTAGTTTGTTGAGACTCATCTGGTTGAGTATATATTGGGCATGTGTGCAAGGCTTACCATTCATACGTTGTTCGTATCGCATTAATATTTGATATAGGAAAATCAATGAATGCAGCTTTGCGTCATAACACACACAACATATGTCCTTAAATGATCTTTGATCTTTGTACTTTGATGCGTACGTGCGACGAACCCCGTATCACATGCAACTTGGACATTTAAAGGTCTTCCGAGCCCTTTAGGAACACAACGCTTAGTTCATATAGTATATAATTCCGTTTTGTCATTGTAAGCTTCTGTATGCAACATGACGTTGATCCTATACAATGTAACAAATAGGTGTGTACATTCCGTTATGTTACTAGTTCACTTGGTGGTTTGCATGATCTTACGTTAGCTAAAGTGCACACATATTATGACAATGTACACCGATGAGCACCGTACCTTTGACTTACATATGACCTGGAATAGTACTCCTGCAGCTTGACGTGCAATTATGTCCCCAGCAGGTAGATAGGCCATTAAAATGGATCCAAAATGGTATTCGTATGTACACTCGAACGTTGACCTATTTCATTTGTTTACACTTTCATTGTTGTGTGTGTCGAAAGGTGCTTGAAGAGTAAGTGTGATATTGTTATACCATATACACCATAAATCTTCCAGTAAGTATGCGCTCAAAAACCGAACATTTACTATCCTCTTCTTTCAGTGTGTGCTGACTTCCTTACTAAGGCAATTTACATATGTAGGTTGTATGTTTATATAATATATCTCCTTATTACTGATACAAGTTTGATCCATATCTGATAATTAATCAGGAACAGTCGATCCTAAAATCAAATTTAACCCCTTCTTTTTTAATCGCACCAATTGGCCTTGTATACATTGGAGCGCCCTTCATTCGCACCAATTCGCCTTGTATACAATCGAGCGCCCTTCATTCGCACCAATTCGCCTTGTATACAATGGAGCGCCCTTCATTCGCACCAATTCGCCTTGTATACATTGGAGCGCCCTTCATTCGCACCAATTCGCCTTGTATACAATGGAGCGATCTTCATTCGCACCAATTCGCCTTGTATACATTGGAGCGCCCTTCATTCGCACCAATTGGCCTTGTATACATTGGAGC
>ENA-OREC01001783-OREC01001783.1-marine-metagenome-genome-assembly--contig:-NODE-1783-length-11284-cov-11.991969_pt1 | contig 11284 bp, 4 predicted proteins | sample MGYA00248626_ERZ508543 | MGnify/ENA primary metagenome ERZ508543 (study PRJEB26211, sample SAMN05518279) | marine metagenome | isolation source: Puget Sound, Washington, USA | host: Bankia setacea... | reverse complement strand
GTATGGGGTTGGATAGTTAAAGTATGGGGTTGGATAGTTAAAGTATGGGGTTGGATAGTTAAAGTATGGGGTTGGATAGTTAAAGTATGGGGTTGGATAGTAAAAGTAGTTTGAAACGGAATCCTACCTTTAAAACTTTCACGTCGTTTTCTCTGCAGAAAGCTTCCACGAGGGTGTGTTGCATTCTCACGGAGACATCTAGTGACTTGCTCTCTGGAAGTATACATAACATCACCCGTTCTGTATCCCTGTAAAACACAAACATCAGTACGGTTAGTGAACTTGCAGTTGCCACATATGGATCTAAAGATAATTACAGTTGGCTAATAACTAGGGTTTCCACTATCACTGGTCAAACGCCTGCCAATGACCACTGATTGACCATATGACCTCGCAGACGTTGACAGGTACGGATTCAGGATGTAAATTTATTCTACAGGTAGCGTATTGCTACGATAAGACTGCATAACCAATGCCGTTACCAAGACGCCGGAATGTTATAGATGCAGTCAATGAACAACGAAACCTATATACACATTATTCTGCTGCTATTTCAACTACTTTCGATTATCGTATCTACATTAGTACCCCCAGCTAAAGAACACGCAATATAGCTCTTGCAATGCAGTGTATATCAACATTACCATGCTCGTAAACTTCATGAGTTAATGCTAAGAAGTTGTCAGCTCTAAGACAATGCTATGTTCAACGCTGGCAGATTGGTACGTCAGTTGTGGTATGGGAGGAATTGGCAAAGCTGCAGACAGAATTACCATAAGTTCATAAGCTGTTACCTATCCTATACTCTACATAACACTAACACGGAGTCTGAGTACGTTTGAGATCTTATTGGACGATTTTGAAAGATTTCCGATTGATGTATGTAGTATATAGAGTTTGCAACAAGCGAATATGTTAAGTTTTTTCATTTCGAAATAGATATGAAGTCCTTGAATTTAGCGTTTTGCCTGATAATCTAGACAAGTCACTCGTACTGTCCGACAATCTACATAGCTAACCAAGGTTAAATCCAGGCACTTAGATAATAACAAATTTACTTCAGTACGACTTTCACTCTCGGGATTTCGAAATTACACTTGGCACAAACACTGCCTCTGTCATTAATGACTAATGTGTTTGTTTCAGGGTTAGTTATTAACAAGGCGTATGATTTTGGTGTTGGTCTCCCTTCTATTGACTAGCCAATGGGTAAGAAATATAAAAAAACACCACCCTATGTAATCTGCATATGCAAAAACAAACCCAGACCGGTTTATGACCTCGGTAGAATGTCCGACAATAACAAACTAGTCCAACAGTAAACCTACACGTAAACCACGGTCAGTCATAGTATGATCGATCAAATGGGTTCAAATATGGAGACGTGCACGCCAAATAGGGCTAACTACGGACTTAACTTACCACACGTACACCCCGTTTACTCCAATCAACCAGGCAATCGTAATAATACTTCTATTTTTATGCTACAGTACGAATACATTCGCCCAGTTATAGATAATACAATTAACAAAGGTTTCATAACTGGACTAAAATACGTAAATGTCAACGAGGGGCTTTTAATCAAAGAAATAGTATTGGGTTTTAACAACGTCTATAAATGTTTCCAACTAGATTAGCAATAGGTCACTATAATGGAATCAGATGTATACATTAAAGACTCTTAGTTGACCAACACGTTTGCAATCAGTTAAAAGGTGTCTCCTAAGTACATGTGTACCTACCTATCAAGAATATCGACGCAGCCGAAGATGCCAAAATGCACCCTGTCTTGTTCAATCGCCCGTACTAGCACCTGTTTCACTGCCTTCCCTATAGTAGACCCTTTCCTGAAATAAGAGGAAAAATACAATTGTTAAAATTTGCCACCATATTTCCCGAAGAATCTCACTCACCACCTTTACATGTTTCCTATACTATATAGTTGTGTAAGTGCTAATGAAAAACAATACTTGTAAGGAAAACAGAGTATCATTGGGAAAAGCCTACAGCGTTTAAAGTATATATTATCATTAATAAAATAACCAATTAAATGTAAATAAGCTAATACATCTAGTTCGTACCATCACGGACCATTCCTCAAGAAAAGAAAAAGTCGATACAAAAAAATACCTAGCTCCGGTTATTATACGATGCATTTACATTATTCGGTGACGCAGCTTTATGAAAATACTTATAAAGCTAACAGGCAACTTTCCCCCCATGTGTACTGTATTGTATGAAGTGTATAATACGGTACATTCCCATGCACTTTAACAAAGACATGACCCATGAATGAAATTGAAATATGACACCCGGTAGATACCCAACCCGATACCCTTGGATTTACTCATATTACATGATTGACACATACTACTCAACATTCAATTTCCCCTTTTATGTCACCGTGGATAATAGTCTATCTACCACACACACTTTACAAGAAGATCCTTTATTAGCCTTACTGGGTATCTAAAAATGTTAAATCTTATCAACGTGAGACGATTTTCCGCCAAGGAAAGTATTGGCTTCCTTTATGCTCGATACAAACTATTTCCTCCTAATTTTCCGTGTGCGAAAATATAGGGCGAGGACAAAAAAGCTTAGTACTGAGAAGTTATACAAAGCAATAAAAACGAGCTCATTTATAAAGATTGTCTGACATTGAGAAGAGGCTGGCAAATATAGGTCTTCTTAATGAAAAGAAAAAACGATGGCAGCATACTTGTAGCTCCTGCGAGCAATCTCAGACACTTTGGTAATTTCTTAGTCCAAGATCATGACTCGGATCGATGCTCTTATAGAATGTCTCAGGAACAGTTTTGTGTCATGACCTAGAAAAGGACAGAGAGAAAAAAGGAGCGATCCTAGATTTGTCTAAAACTGGGTCAGAGTTGATTAAGTCATCGTAACACAGAAGCCGAGATCATCTAACGAGAGCACAGTACCGCATGTTCGACCATGTGATTACATTGTTTAAGCTAATATCACCTATGTATTAATGCACCACAACTTGTTTAACACTGACATTGAGAGGAAACCACCACCGTATGACTCACAAAAGAAAAAGCTGTTAACAATGTGATTTAATCTAACCATGAGGCATCTGACCCCTTTTAAACCTACCAAAAAGAAGTCAAAAATAGGCAGTAGGCAATCCCTTATTTGCTCCCTTGACTAACTGCTTGATGTTTTAAGACGCAAGTACTGACATGACCGTAGCTTGAACAAAGCAGACGACATACTCAATAATGCGTCAGACGCTTTCCCCACGTGGTGGATTTAAACGTCTGCTGCGTTAGACTGTGGGGGAACAGAGCTTACTTAGACAAAGCTTAGATCCACGTTTCGATAACAAGTGTGCAACCATGAATAACTGCACATGTGGTACATTAACAAATTGTTCTGCTACACATTTAGCCAGTGTCATATAGCCAGCTACCTTTAGTCTTTACCATTTACCATACATAGCTATTTAGCAGAGAATGAGAGATTGTTTACCAATACTTGAACATGCTGCTTTTAAACAGTATGCATGCTAATTAGAACCAGTGCTAATTGTCAAACGCCAGTGTTAGCTCATTTGGAATGTCCCTACACCTGCAGTGCGATCTGACCACAAGCTTGCAAACGTATGTTACAGTATGCACGTCAAACTTCCACTGGGCACACCTCACTAACATTTTATCTTAATTTTCAAGCCATCACTATTTAACTTTGCACATATTTAAGTAATGTTCAAGTTTTGTGATCTTCCAACGTTGTAGCTACAAACTTAATCATGGTCAATTAATTCAAAAACATTCTTGTTAAAATATATTAATTATTCATGTTAAATCTGCATGCATTATGCAATAGTTAGGCATGTTGAATATCAATTAAACTAGTTAAGGCCTGTTTAACATTTTCTGACAGGCATTCTTATTCCAAGCTGCACATATGGAAACCCAGGCACTCCACCTTCGTGTTTCTGGTGTTCAGTGTTACCATGCACCCTTCATCTCACAGAGTCAGGTGTTTCTCGTGGGAACCTGGGTAAGTGAACTATGTCTATGTCTTACTAGTACCTATCACAGAAATCTGATCTACGCAGCTGTTCAGTTTGCAATCACGTTGTTACGTTGTGTAAACTACGTAACTAGCTATAATACAGAGTCTCTGCCACGTTGTTTCAGCAGTGCGGGTCACCCAGATCTCTGTTACCACGATCCTGCTGACGCAATCCGTGCACAACAGACGCAGTTCTCCACAAATGCATCCATACAATCAACCATTATCTATAAACTATCCTTCAACTTTCATTGTTTGCATTAAAGATTTAAAAGCAATGTTTTATACCACCCTTTATAGTCATATACTGAACGACCTGAAAGGTGACCTCAATTTCTGAACAAAGTGAACAGCTGGTTACAAGCAGATAACCCATATTAAACGCGTTTAAGACTACAAATGCAACACGTGATTAATAAACAAACTGCAAACTTACGATTTTGTATCATCCATTTTGTGTTTATTCACTGTGAAAGTCATAGTAGAGAATTATAATCCAAATAATCCACACACGTTCAGATTTCTTTGTTTAATATTAGTTGCAAGGTAGTTAAGACCGTGCTTGTTCGACGCTCGATACACTATCGTACTATGAAACAACTGATGGGGAACAACGCTTTTATACTACTGCCTCTATCTCCATTCTGATTGGCTGACGCGGTAAATTGGTCGGTCAGGCAGTTCGTTCTCTAGTTATTTGTCGATATATTTTGATCTTCTTTGTTGTTTTGTTCCTTTGTAGAAGTCGTAGTTATCAAATGGCAACCTATGTTTTGTTTATGGTTTAAATAAAGAAAACAATGATTTGCATGTATTGTTTCGTGTAGTGGTGCAATTAAAGTAGGTGTCAACTGTTTACAGAGAGTCATGTATGAAACATATATCGTATAGTCTCTGAAGCTTTCTCACCATACCCGGGCAAAAACTGCACTTCCTCACCGGGGGAACTTTTCTGGAACAAACGTATAAACCATAACTCTCGGTGTGATGGTATGACTGTAACATGCATTCCGTACTGAAAGTGTTTTGGTATCAGGTTCATATTTCAATAAGCAGTTGTTTCTTACTCCAGCAGTTCAGTGCATTTAATACTACTGTGATTGAAAGGGCAATGATTATCAGCGGGTAGCAAGAGTTCTGAAGGATTAAGAAAGTATAATTACATCTAAAATAAATAAGTGTTACATGTACATTGAATCTCTGGAAATTTGCATAGGTATGTTTATTGCAACAGCACTTATTCGGGGTAATACCAACGATAAGTCAAAACTTCACGCAATGTTTTTATCCCCGAATCCTTGGTTTGGCGGTTTAATTGACTACACGTAACAAGTGCAAATGTTTATCATGAGTTCGATGCCATTAAACACAAATAAGACATTGCAGTTCCTTCAGCATCCGTACAGGGGAGAGTTTACTTTCGATTGTTCAAGGCTTTATTTATTGTGCAACTGCATGAGTTTTGTACTTACGTCTTGCAAAAAGATCAGCAAAGTGAAATATTGCCCTGGATGTCTCAATCTATCCAGGACTCAAGCTGCAGTATATGCTATATTTGATCACTTGCCTCGAGAGCTAGATGAAGATGAAAGGAAGATGACATTTTGTGACATTTAGCTCGTCCTCCAAAATATACTTTTATAAGAGCGCAGCAGTACGGTGGTTGGTACACACTGGAGGGTTGCATGGACATGATCTAACGTTGCAACCTCAGCTCGAGTTCAAGTATGTGTCTAGTCAGATGGGCCCGAGATGAGTTGCACTTTCAAATGAATTTGGAAATGTGTTTACTTCCTGTGATGTTTGTATTGTTTTGTTGTTCCAACACTGATGATTTAATATTTTTCCCTGACAGTAAAAAACAGTATGAACTTCTTCTATAAAATTGACATATTCGTGTATCAATACATTTAGTCAGCATATTTTGTTGTTTTTGGAATTTGCAAGCTGATGTGCCGTCTAATTTTCACTGCAGACAGAGAAAAATCAACAATATCTGCAACAAAACATCATGTTTCTAGAAGATGGGTCACAAGAAACTGAAACAACTTACAAACTTCCGAGGAGGAAATTAAATTGATCGAATTCTCAATAACTCGATTTCTTACTGTAACATTGAGTGGGTGAGGCGTGTGGTTCGGTTAGCGAGTTTGAGAATGCACTTTATTAGAGATCTGTTAAAACTAAGTTAAATGTAAAAGGCATCAGTAGTAAAGGTTACAGTAGCATAAGGTGTTCTACAAGATTAAGACACGCTAGGTGCGTTCTAGTTGATCCTGGATTTATTTAACCCCCACAACCTTGTACTGAGTAGAGTTTCGATATTTGTGAGTTCGACATTAGTCCACACCGGTGTCGATATGTGACAAGGCTGATCCGTATGGTTTCCGTCTTCTTCACTAATTGACAAAACATACAATTTAATTTCACCGTCTGTGTTTATGGCAAGTTTTATATTTTCGGTAAGGTCATGCCACTTTTTCCTGGGAAGTTATTTGCTAATTTGGACACTGATCCGATGTTAAGCTGCTTTGTAGACCTGTTTTAGTTTTACTTCAACCTGTATTCCCCCAAGGCCTCTAGCGATTTGTAATGATGGATATGGATATTTGTGTATGCTGAAAATAGAAAGTTGGATCCAAAAATAGCCATTTATATTACTTCAGATAATCGCTTTAGCGTGCTGGAAAGTCAAACGTTTGTTGTAGATGAAAGACGCAGAGGTGTATAAAGTAAAACGACATTTAGGAGACGGTTAAACTCACCGAACAAAAAAAGCAACAGAGACGAAAAATTGTATCATTTCGCGTGGGGTTTTTTCAGACTAAATTATAATTGTTTGTGTTTCATATGAGCAAGAACAAAAACCGGATGCAATGTAGGCTTTGTACAGTCAGATACTAAAACAAAGTATGACATAAATAAATGAAATGTTCTCTTTGATGTTAAGTGATTTAATTTCATTGTTAAAGCCTTGTTTTCTTTGTTGAGAAAACACTTTTCATGTATGTGGGTGTATGCTTGTAACTATTTGGGTGTATGCTTGTAACTATGTGGTGTATGCTTGTAACTATGTGGGTGTATGTTTGTAACTATGTGGGTGTATGCTTGTAACTATGTGGGTGTATGCTTGTAACTATGTGGGTGTATGCTTGTAACTATGTGGGTGTATGCTTGTAACTATGTGGGTGCATGCTTGTAACTATGTGGGTGTTTGCTTGTAACTATGTGGGTGTATGCTTGTAACTGTGTGGGTGTATGCTTGTAACTATGTGGGTGTATGCTTGTAACTATATGGGTGTATGCTTGTAACTATGTGGGTGTATGCTTGTAACTATGTGGGTGTATGCTTGTAACTATGTAGATGTATGCTTGTAACTATGTGGTGTATGCTTGTAACTATGTGGGTGTATGCTTGTAACTGTGCTGGTGTATGCTTGTAACTATGTGGGTGTATGCTTGTAACTATGTGGGTGTATGCTTGTAACTGTGTGGGTGTATGCTTGTAACTATGTGGGTGTATGCTTGTAACTATATGGGTGTATGCTTGTAACTATGTGGGTGTATGCTTGTAACTATGTGGGTGTATGCTTGTAACTATGTGGATGTATGCTTGTAACTATGTGGGTGTATGCTTGTAACTATGTGGTGTATATGTAAGAAAGAGTTTTACTGATCATTAAATATCTCGGACATAATTAGGCGCTGTGTTCATTGATATCTTGTGTCAGATATTGTGACTTGTTTCACTGCTGTTTGTCAGCATGTCCATATATTATAACAGTTGGTTAAATGTCGTACATATTATCGACCATAACCGTTAATGGTGCATTTTAATATCTACATCAGCGACTGCATCAGATGATTCTCCAATAAATGTATTGTCACGGTAACAAAAGATTACGTTAGTACAACTACAACATTGACGTTCAACATTCGTGGTTAATAATGGAATGAAAACAAATACATAGTAACTATATTTAAAATGTAAACTGTATTAAACTTGTGTAATGATAAGGTGTTGATATAGTTGCGAAGGTGCTGGTTTTCATTTAGTAAATTACACTATGGCGTTTGGGCGAAGTGGCAACGAACTGGAAACCTAACGAGCTTATGGTCTCTTGCCTGTCTTTATCAACACTGCGGTGCAACATATCTCTCACATAACTGGTATCCATACTTCGCTTGAACATTAAACACGCCAATGGTCGTTTGCTTAACAAGTACCCAATATGTGTGTCTACCACAAGCGAGTTCGTACTTCATTATGGACCTAGGGTTTCTATCACGTTCACGTTAGTCCATGTTATGTCCCTGTCAGTCTGTAAACATACTAGCTAAACAGAAGAGCAGCTTCATCATTTGCCCTGAGAACTAGAATGTTGCAGAACTAGGCAAATTAATTAAAAACTACTTGCATTCTTCTTCATCATCTATGCGTTCATGTCTGTCTACACTATCACACCGACAACATCGATGGTACATTGGCTGCATTTTCCAAGACATTTTGCTCACCGAGTTTATACTTTTTTCAAACAAGCACTTTCGCTGATGTAAACCACGCTCGAATCCAATCCTGAAACCAACCAGTACTGAGCACCGCGGGTAAAGCTTCTTGCTGATGTAAACAACGGGAGCCTTTAGTGGTGTTCGAACTCACGCCTGACGGGCATCCATCGATTGGAGTCTAACGCGCTAACCACTGCAACAAGTCGCCTGATAAGCGTCCTGTAGTCTTTGCTCGGACATCATGATAATATAATCTATATGTATGCATGTTGCCCAAGATTAGTATCCGTCACCTTCTAAGTTAAAGTTCAGAGATAAGATTTACATTACTGACGGGGGATATGTAACACATGAACGTAATAATAATGCATATGCTGATACACATGCGTATTTAGTAACTACCTGTGACGATTAGATGACCATGTTGATGGATTGAGCTTCACGTAATTCTGGTCATGATAACTTACTACGTCTATCCATTCATACTGATTTTTTCTGCAGAGTTGATGATGTACCTTACTTAAGTACGTCTTACTGCTGTGTACCTCGGTAAAACGCTTTATGGAACTGTGTCACATACCTCATCACAGCAATCGACAAATTGACCCAGTAGACACATTAATATCTCATTACGTTATTGGTCCATTAAGTAGCCAATGTTTATAAATAACTACTCTGATTTCATCTTGGTACCAAGTATAGATGTAACATTTCTGATCACCTATTCTCCAACACTGATTTCCCCCGGCCGCGATTATGGAGGCCGTTTTATGGTCTATCGCGCTATTGATTTGACCTATATGCCAGGCAATGGTTTCAGATGTACTGTGTTCGCCTTGCCGTCTCCTTTTTCTCTACGTGATACCAGGTCCCGGATCTCATGCTTTAGTTCGATCTAAAATCCCCTCCATTCAAAGTCTGATATCAGCATAAAACTCGATCAATAGTTGAATAGCCTCCATTTATGCCGTTATCCTGCAGAAGAAAAGGATCTCGATGTTGATTGGCTGAATCCATTTGAGCACGCGACAGATGGGCACGCGTGTTCCCTAGTGTCAACAATGTCAACTACAAAGACATTTACCGTTGAATTGGTCGATAACGGTAGTGTGATAATTGCTCGTAACGGGTCTACCGGACTACACCGTGTACCTGCTTTACTACTTTGCGGAAGATTTTGACAGTGACGTGCGACAAAGAACCGGGCGCCAGCTGCCACTTGTACAGGTTTACTTTGATAAAGCTGTTGTAACCGACCACAGACCACTGGTAAAACTTGACAGTAATCTAAATCAAAGTGCTGATGGTCTGCTTTGTTAGCTTTGTTGTGGAGCGACAGGTTGTACAATCATTACGAGGAACAACAAGGCAATGATATCCTTTGTGATTTACTGTGTTCTTAATTTGTTAAAAGTGGTCTTCAAAATTGAAAACCAATCAAACAAAGGGTTTACAACGGGACTGGGGCTAGTTAAGAAGACTAAAACTATGTCGAGAGAACAGCTGTTTCTCGAATAACCCAGGTCAATGCTTCCGTGTGGAATGTAAAACTATTTGCATTTAGATATGAAAATATGTTAATGCTTGATTAAAATAAAAATATTGAAATTGAATAACCCCTCAGTCAACTTTTTTTAACAAAATAGTTGCTTGTTGATATTATGTGGTGGTTACGTTTTCACATGACTGTTAACGTGTACAATTATATAGTCAAGATTCCGTCGTATTACCGTTAACCTACTAAATATGGGGAAGTGATTCATACAAAGCAAGGCCAATACAAGGAAATAGATCACCAGTTCCACAAGCGTTTTCATACCGACCCATCAAATGTTAGGATGTTAGGTAATGCGTACATAAGAGTTAAATAAGATAACATAAGCCAGGCCACAAGAAGCGCATATCTAACTCCCCTTCCTAGGGAACTACTATAACATGCGTAATTAGCGGCATGTTTGATATTTGTTTCATTGATGATGATTATTTATAGGTGATAAGTTATAAGGTTTTGTTGTACGTTCACTGAACCACATGCGCATTAGTTATCTGTACAAAGAGTGAGGAACAACGTGATGCTTAAACACAATAGGGAGTTATTCAAGATAAGGTACACGGTAACTGAAACACTTGGACACTGAATATCTTTCTTTGAAGCACAACTGTAAATGACGATGAGACCAAATAACTGCACCGTGGACAGGTAACTTGATGTAACAGCACCATGGACAGGTAACTTGATGTAACAACACCATCGACAGGTAACTTGATGTAACAACACCATGGACAGGTAACTTGATGTAACAGCACAATGGACAGGTAACTTGATGTAACTGCACCATGGACAGGTAACTTGATGTAAATGCACCATGGGCAGGTAACTTGATGTAACTGCACCATGGACAGGTAACTTGATGTAACAGCACCATGAACAGGTAACTTGATGTAACAGCACCTTGGACAGGTAACTTGATGTAACAGCACCATGGACAGGTAACTTGATGTAACTGCACCATGGACAAATGACTTGATGTAACTGCTCCATGGACAGGTGACTTGATGTAACTGCACCATAGACAGGTAACTTGATGTCACAGCACCATGGACAGGTAACTTGATGTAACTGCACCATGGACAGGTAACTTGATGTAAATGCACCATGGACAGGTAACTTGATGTAACTGCACCATGGACAGGTAACTTGATGTAAATGCACCATGGACAGGTAACT
>ENA-OREC01001782-OREC01001782.1-marine-metagenome-genome-assembly--contig:-NODE-1782-length-11284-cov-13.319354_pt1 | contig 11284 bp, 2 predicted proteins | sample MGYA00248626_ERZ508543 | MGnify/ENA primary metagenome ERZ508543 (study PRJEB26211, sample SAMN05518279) | marine metagenome | isolation source: Puget Sound, Washington, USA | host: Bankia setacea... | reverse complement strand
TAGACCTCGTTGTATTTAATGCCTACATATACGTGTAGATACATGACAACTAGTTAGACCTCGTTGTATTTAATGCCAATATATACGTGTAGATACATGACAGCTAGTTATACCTCGTTGTATTTAATGCCTATATATACGTATAGATACACGACAACTTGTTAGACCTCGGTGTATTTAATGTTAATTGAACTTAGGTAAATTACTATAAATTGTAAATAATACCAAATTCCACTTAAAAACGTAAAATGTCGTAAATATCTCACGGAGGAAAAAATCTTGCAGCATTATAAAATCGTTATACATATTCTTGACAGTGTATATGGGCTCATATACACGACTTGAGCGCATATAACCCCTAGGTCATCGCCTCGTGGTCATATGAGCACAAGCCGTGTATATGAGACCATATACACTGTCAATAATCTGTATAACTAATGAGATACATGACAACAAGTTAGACCTCGTTGCCGTCAATGTCTATTAACACTAGTAGATTAACTGACGAAACATTGTTTAACACGTCGTCTGTCAAGCTTGTACCATTAGCAGTGGTCTATAAAATAGTTATATCATTGATCTACCATTAAGTTTGATAGTTAAAATGGCAACACAATAAAACTTCTGTTCTATTCTTGTAGCAACACACACTTTAACATTCTACATTCAGTTATAACACTGTCGATGTTTTAATGCTGCTCATCGATTTACCCTATTTAGAATTTACCATAACAGTAACTTAATTTCTTTGAAGGACTTATTCAGAAAGAGATAGTAGCATTGATATTGTTAGGGCTGTAAAGTGATATATTTGAAGTAGCACTGACATATATAGGCTTACACTGTTGACGGTGACATTTGTTTGAACTCTGATTGTGAACAGATAATATACTATTACAGTGAAAAGCAGCGAATTCCTTTGTCACGAACATCTACTAAAATGTCAACGTCAGAGATACTTGGACAGATTGTCGAAACAAAATCTGCTGAAAACCGCATAACCACACATAAACAGATTTTTGCAGACTATGATCATCATTATCAGATGACACATGGAGACATAAACTAACAACGGAAGTATATCACATTAAGCAGAAACACACATATAACACCAATAGCGCGAATGACTCAAAGAACTTGAAGTAAATACAACCAAAGCTCATACGTTTGGGGTTGCAAAACACAACAACAATACTTGAAATATAAAGCGTCATAAAATGTTGTCTTTGTGGATATATACCTTCGTCTTCATCACAGATGGTAGGTGAAGTTTACATCGACCTTAATTACTGTATTCATAAGTTATATTCTATAGTGTATCAAAAATGCTTAAAAGTAAAAGTAGAACTGTTTGGCATAACGTGTTATGTAGTTTGTTTGCTATGAACACTTAATTTGAGATATTCAATATAACTCGATTTTGTACCAATCAACTTATACAATTTGTGCGGCTAGGTTTCAGACATGCTATAACCTTAATTCAATATACAATCAGTAATAACTGAGCTGCAAATCTCAATAAAACCAGACATGTTTTCATTAAATATGTATAATTATCGACGATTACATAAGCTGTGGGTCAGACATCTATAGCCTAACATCAAACATGTCGGATTATATCGACAACTAAACGGTCTGTGGAAAGTATTGAAGGTGGTGGTAACGTCATGCTTCCATTTACAAAATTACACCACATGATTAAACTGTATCCCATTACTTCACACAACAACTCAAGACAACATGTTCATGCTCTCCAACCTAGCAGCATGGCGAACATAATTAGAACCATGTGGAGTAACATTTCATTCCTTCCAAAAACACTGTAGTAATACTATATTTGATTCCCATCTTCGATTTTTTCAGATCCGCCGATTTCGCTCGTCTCAGCTGTTAAACTAATTGCAAATTTACGCAGGGTTTTCTTCTTAGTTTAAGAAAACCGAACATACGTAAACTGCCTGTGACAAACACCTTCAGTTTCTAGGCAACAGTTTATTACCTGGAGAGATTATGCGCTTTTACCAATGACAGGTAGAAATTATTGGAAAATCGAACAAAATCTTATAAATGAGAAGGAAAAGACCATGAAACCGATGCAGTAAGTGACAGTGCTTTGTAAATGCATTAGGAGTAAATACGATGGTGGTGTGGTCGCCATCATGCTGGATACACGTACATGATATGTATGGACATTGTGTCAGGTGAGACTTTCTGCTTTGTCTTCTAGAATAGATTTGTAAATATGGTAGTCATGACAGCTGATCACAGTTCTTGGTTACGCTTTTAGAACGTTTATTTCACGTGTAATGAACCGATAACAGCAACTAATACATCGTTTAATTCATGTAAATAGTCGAGGAAAGCATATAAAATACTACACATAAAATGTTATTTGATTAGGTTCTCAGGTGATAATACTATATTCTGCTATTGTGTTGTGAACGGTCGAGGAAGGTGTTCGCATGACGTTAGACGTACACATGTGTTGTTAAAGCTGTACATAAGCATGTTTAACACATTATTTCAAGCTAAGGCTACAGGAAAATATAACAATTAAATATGTTAACAGTGTATACGTTCCCTGTAGATTGCATATCACTAGACCTGTTATTATGTGTACATGTTCTCGTCAGACACTGCTAGGTTGTTATTTTCCCATCAGCCGTCAGGTTTCTGGCCATTACGTTTACATAAAGCCAATAAAACATGCATAAAACTACTGGTTTAATTTTCTGATTTACATCTACGCCTTGTCAGAGTTGTAGCATTAACACCCAGCACATGCGCCTGTTTCCTCGCCGTCAAAGAGGCTTCTTGTTACGCACAGTGTTACATCCAGTGAACTGGCACATGGTTCAAACACTGTACTTTACATGCTCGACTCTGATAGTACGTGAACAAGACTTTCATTCACATACCCGTACTACAGCAACCACCGTGCGATGTTAAGTGTTCATTGTGATTACATATCAAAGAACATTAAGGTAGATTAAAGGTAGTAAATAGCTATAATAAACACCGTTTGGGGGCCCCTCACTGTCCATTCCACTATGTCAAATGTATGTACGGTCTATGGTACTTGTATTTAGGTCTACATAGTCTAACGGTTGCATCGTAGTATTGAAATGACGTATATTAATCATTCACAAACAAACTCAGACATAAACAATCGTTCTAAGACGTGTACTGAACAACATCGAGCTTAGAGTGGTTATGAATATGTGGATCGTGTTTGCCTTTTCGTGTGCGTTGTATTGTTTGTTGTTTTATATCACACTAATAACCGTATTCATTGATATTTCAAACATTAAGCTATGATTCGTACTTGTTTTACAGCTTCTATTGAATCAGCATGTATGTGAGAATGTTGTCAACAGGCAAATCCTCCTTGGCAACGACCGTTGTGGTGACAATTTGCTTTATAGGGACAATATCAAAGGTGCCACATTATTTTTTTTCCTAGCGGGATTCGTGAAGCAAAACTTGAAAGCGTTATGGTGAATGTTATGGCTAGACACTCTGTCGTGGGATTTAATTTCTCTAAAACGTTAGCAAATGAACCACTATTGATATGATAGATTACCCGATTTTACAGAGGAATCCGTCGGTGTCGGTTCTATTTCAAGATATTCAAATGGCACGACACTTGGTCTGTGAAAGTTACCGAATGTACCGGACTTGGCACATCTGATCATATACAATATGTACAAACCTACTGTACAGGACTCACTAACAAACACAACAAACTTCAAAGTGATTCTATGTTGTCTGTAAAACAATCCAAATACTGATGTGACATATTGGCAAGTTTTATAAACACAATGCTATTTCTAGTAGTGTTCTCACGGATACATGCCATGCACTCGCCGACTAATATAGTATTCTTATGTTTAACGACCGTAGGTATTGGGGTTTTCAACTTCTTCACATTCAAAGAGTTAGAGGTTGTCTGGAACGTATAGTTTTACTGTTGTTAATTCGTGATATATTTGAGGGAGTTGATCGTATACATGTACCAGGGTTTCCTCGTTAACAAGCTTAAGAACACAATACTAGAGTAATTGATTGTATCTGCATTACAGGATCTCGGCCTTAATGCATTACCATGAGATCATTTTATGATTAATTCCAAACTTCCAAAGTCTGCATTCCCGTTTCTCACGTTCTACAACATTCTGTTTGGGACCAGTAATTCTGTAAAAAAAAGTACACGTCCCGTCGCATGCAAAGAAGATATATCGATTTGAGTTTCACAAAACGGACGGACCTTTCAAGGCACATTAAAGAAATGCATTTAGATATCATGCTAGCAGAATTATCGGATCATCATACAAACAACTGCGGCTTCTACAAACAACATCGCCCGTCTGTAAATTTGCTTTTCATTATATCAGTTACTATATGGCTACATGCTTATGTTTACATTCCTATATAACGCTATCAAACAACTGTTTAAATAATGATAATTCAAGAGGTCTTAGCGAAAGTCCATTGACAAAACTCCTGACATTAATTTTGTACAGAATTTTAAATATGCACAACAGATCGTTTCATCTCTTACGTCTTGTCAATTGTAATACTTTAAACGTAATGCTTTAGTATTAATTTCACTATACACTAATATAACATAGCCATCCTTCATTGCAGCACTCTTGTTCTATTCACGATCAATCTACAAAACATACCTTCTACCGTGTCCTCTCTCTTTTCATTTGGTGGACTGAGTGACAATTCGACATATGGTGTTAAACTGTTATATCTACATCTTCGTTTGAATGTACCCAGAGCATTCCCGTTTTCGCCCATTGTTGTCTTTATATTGAGGTATATGTGCTGCTAGTTTCATTTAGAATTCGTACTGATCCTTGTAAATTGACAATAATAGAAGAAACAGTGCATGGCTAAGTATACTTGCTCACCAAAGTACCTTTTTACGATTGCCATTTCATAGTGTATGTTTAACTTAAGTCCTTGATGAATAGACGTACAAAAGAAACACATGGTCCATACTGATATTGATCTTCAGTTAACAACTCCATCTCAGCATGTGGTGTGAGTATATGGTGTTTCTGAACAGTGCTCGTACTACATGTGGTGTGAATGAAACATGGAATGAATGTATTCACAACATGGCACTCGTCTGAGAATGTGTAGCTCGAGGGCTCAATTCTCGGATGGGTATTTTTTTCTTAGTACGTTTGATGGCTTTATGGTGTGTCACAAATACCACTATGTTTTGTAGCAGTTAACAACATACCAAGATGGAACATTTATAAAGCATCTGATGCAAAGAGAAAGTAGAAATTCTCATATGTAATTATCTAGCATTGGTTCAACACTTCTTAGAGAGGGCATGACGCAATCAGTGTTATATAACTAGTAGACTTGTATTTGTATAAGAAATGGTATGAACATTATATAAATATTACATGACCGAGTGTGTGAGATCAATATTGTCAAGCCGAGAAACAAATTGCCTGGCGATGTGATAGCCGAGTCATGCTAATTTATTTAACACTAGGGTTGACACTATGCCATGACATATTTACTTTGTTGTACCGAACCGCGTTCATTCATGCTAGTATATCTTAAAACTCCACTTAAATTGATATGAACTTTGATGCATATGTTTACAAATCACTATTTCTTCTCCTTTTGACTATGTATACTTTGTGTTGGTAACAACTCATTCACTGTAAAAACACACGAGATATTTGCATCTGTATGACATTCAAAATATCAGCGCGGTCAAATGCCCTCTCGGTGACGGGTAAAATACAGAAGACTGGTTTTTATAATGCGAAATTGTCATATATGTTTGCTACGTACTTTAATCATTGCATATAAAGGTGGGGTATAATAAAACGTTATACAAGACTACCCTACTCTACGTCTTCTTTAAATGTTACCGGTTCAAGATAAAGTTGTTTATACTCGTATTGTTTTAAAGTTTGGTAACATTATACTCAGAAATATAAGAGTGTGTCAGGGAAGGAATTCACAATAATGACAGCACTTAACTAAACTAGTCAATGTGATTGACACACAACATATTATTGTAAATAGTATTATATGTTTACCCATTCTTGAATATACTCATACACCATTCCTCGACGAGCCGATTGTTTAATAATAGATATTCCGACATTAGAACTTTTAAATTGCCACACATTTACCTTATGGTGGTTATTTTATTCGGGCGAAAAGTGTAAATTGTCCTGATGAACAACCTAAAACCAAAAATGCTACCTTACAATTATTATAAATAGTAAATTAGAAATATATTGGAGGAAATGCATATGGCAGTAGTGTTTAGCTTTATATAAACTCTGACATTATCTTACATTATGCTCTCAACAAAATCATCCGATACAAACCAAAATGTAGCCTTTACCTTTAATTCTTACAAAGGGTGTCATCCAGTAGTGTATCAACATGTCATTTTACTATCGACATTCGGCTCCACTTGCTTCTGGTGGAAAATTGTTATTTGGTCGTTGAACTGATACTTAAGTATATCAAACGAGTTGACTATTCATTGGGTTTTATGGGATTTAGTTTATCATTCACCAGTTATGGTTATCTCTAGTGTGTGTGGTTATTTATTGTTTTCATTTTGATTTCCCAAACATCTGCCTTGCTCTCTCATATCATCATATCATTAGAAACCGTTTCAGTAACTGTTTAATGCATCATAATTTACGCTTTCTATTATTTAATACTGATTGTTCGTCTCTCGTTATGCTGTATTTCCTCAATGGTTTTATGGGAACAATTATCCTATAAATATGGATTATATCGCTCAGTACTTCCTCTTTATAGAGATATATAGAACAGAACAGAACAGATAGAATACATGAAGCAATTAATTACAATAGCAATCAATATACTCTCCACTCGTATTCTCTTTACAATTACGGGTATAGTAGTGTAAAGATAAACTGTTATTCTCTTTACACGTACTAGTAGTGATAAGATAAACTGTAGTTCTCTTTACACGTACTAGTATAGTAGTGATACGATAAACGGTTATTCTCTTTACACGTACTAGTAGTGATAAGATAAACTGTAGTTCTCTTTACACGTACTAGTATAGTAGTGTAAAGATAAACGGTTATTCTCTTTACACGAACTAGTATAGAAGTGTAAAGATAAACAAAGATAAACTGTAGTTCTCTTTACACGTACGAGTATAGTAATGTAAAGATATACTCGTACTTCACGAACATGTAAATTCGCATTTAATACATGCCTTTACTGGCTTTCATGTCCATGCATAGCTATTTAGTGTCACCCTTCAATGCGTGTTCTTATATCTATGTTAGGTTACAATGATTAGTCCATCATCTGTCTTAATCCACCGTTTAAAGTATACACTGTTTGTGTCAACCAATCTGTATAAATAGTTTCTTTCATTCGTCCATGTCGGTATAATAGACAGCATCATCCCTTTTAATATGTCTATCAATTCAAATAGTATATTGAACGTGATTTACGTTTTCTACTTTCAGTCAAATGAAGAGAAATGAGCAGAGATGATTTGCCTTATGAAACGAACGTGACAAACGTAGCAGATTTTGATCTCAGCAACACTTCCAACATTACACCTCACCTTCTTCATTTGACGCAGACTCCAGCAAAACCAACTCCTGACCCGTCCTTCAGTGTATCCAACCAGACCACATATTACAGGCAACAATTCTACAACTCCTATAACCCGGAAACTGGAATTAATATCGCGACTTTTCTGGGCGGCGTTCTCGTGGTACTTGTGCTTTACGTGATTTATCGCACAAAGTGTAGGAAGCGAATGTTGAAAACTTTAACTAAGGCCACCATGAAGTACTTCCCTGAAGATTTTCCCCAAGTTGGAAACCAGGGCAGTCAGAGTGAGCATAATTCAAAGCCTTCTGAGGCGGAGTGGATAAGTGAAGGTCCTAAAATGATATGGAAAGAACGTGCAAATTTATCACGTGATTCAGAGATAGGGACGCCATGTTTTAGAGATGATACATCGTGTATCAATGGTAACCTAGATCCGAGAATAATAGGGTCCGAACGAAGCCCAGTCGGTGCTTGTGGAGCAAACGAATGTGATGGTGAATGTGTAATTAATATGTATTTCCCGCATTTACCAGATATGGAAGAGGACTCTGAACAAGCAACAGCTCAGTGGGTACAAAGTGTTCGAGAAATGGATGTAAAAGAACGACAACTCAATGGAATTATTCTCAAGATTCCACCTGACCTTGTTTCTCACAATTCAAAGATTCGAAGTCATTTTAACTCTGTAACGGAATATGGTGATTATGAGTATGAGAATGTATCTAACATATCGCAACAAAGAAACACAAGTTTACCGTGTTTGATTGAACGCCGAACACGAGGTAAACCTAACTATGCAAATACACACTACAATCGAACTTCATACGGTTACGTTCCATTGGCATCTCAGGAGAATGTGGATTTAGACTGTGACTACCGTCCTCAAGACTCGGACGATGAAGACGACGAGGGACCCAAAGCTCCTTTAGACCTATGTCCGATTGTTAAAATCCAGCATTATCATTCCCGTTCTAAAAGACGACTGACGTCACTGTGTCGCAGCAGTAGTGACGACATATCTACGACGTCATCGGAGGATCAAAAAGGCGGTGACGTAACATCTGCACGGGACGCTAAATACATGCGATTGCAAACTGAAGACACAGAAATGTGCTTAAACAATGACAAGAAGATAGCGTTCGCAAACAACCGCGAAATGGCACCAAACTGCAGGAATAAACATCCACTTGAAAATCACACAGAAAGCATTTTATAGCCTTTATCACCAGATTTGTTTACGTTTTATTCTGCACAATCATACTCTTTCACAAAGTACAAAATAAATTTAAAAGAGAAAAATAGTGTTTACGAGTCATGCAAATCGATCTTTGAAATGCATTGCGTTTACTATAAGTTCACCAAACTTTGTGTAGTGCGTTGGATTTATTTACTGTGATTGTTTAACTGTGTACATTCTGGATTATACCGCGTGTATATGAATTCGGAGACGGAGTGTTACAGATAGTGACAGTGTAAATTATGTTTTTTTGCACCATGTGTTTTGTATATCTTTAGTGTAACGTGATGTGTACACCTCTATTATACCTCAGTTTGGACCGTGGTCGACAGGATTATAGCCATTGGCAAATAACAGTTTCTCAAAGATTTGTCACCTCTACTGCAGACGCCAGTAAGTCCATGTGATCCAATATTGACAGAATCACGGCTGTCAGTTTGCAAATAATGTTCGCTACTTGTTTGTTATATATACTAAACGTTAACTCACTCGCATCATATGAAGTAACATGTACAATATATTGTAAATATCCACTGCATTGGTCTAAAACAAAGAATGACAAAATCAACTCTTGTAGCAAACGTAGAAAAGTCAGTAAAACGACCACATACTGCCTTGTTGTTTGTTACTCGTGTACACCATTTACTGTCCACTGCAGCAGGCCCCATCTCCACCTAACTATTTATGGTGCGAATAAAGAACAGTCGCACACGTTATAACAAACAATGACAAGTTTTAATACAACGTATTTTTATTTTAGTTTCTCTGAAAGTAACGCATGGTTTTATACATTAAGTTTGTGAGATATAAGTAAATTACAGTGGCTATCTGCGAAACATAACATGCATCCTGGTTTTTTTTTATCAAATTTCCATAACGATCTCAAATATCCCATATATATTTTCTTAAATCAACCAGCTTATAATTACTACGGAGATCGTATGGAGGAGATTTGTTCAATAATGACCGGCACTCAATAGTTAAATACAAACTATAGGTTACATTAATAGCTATAGAAACTAACTTGAGATTGACCTTGACACGGGTTCTGAAAAGCTTCGCAAACACGGGCAAGATGTTAACAATTCTAGAATACTCATAGCTATTAAAAAAGAAATACACCTTAGTGAATGTACACGTTATTAGTTCGAATAATCAAATGTCATTAGTTTGATTCATGTCCATGCGATAGTATAAATCTCTAACTCGATAAGGGATTGTTACATTGTTGGAAAATTGAAATCCTATCTTATCAAATCACTAAAACGGTTGCTTAAATCGACATTTAAGCATTTACAATCTAGGAATGTTGTCATGTTAAGACCTAATAGTTCTCTTGCATTTTTGAGTCTCGTTCACATCGATAGATAAGTACAAACAGTCACGGGTTAGACTTGTGTGCTGTTAAAATACTTCGTGATTTAATCTTAATCATGTAAATTTCTACTCTGTGTAATGCTATCTAGAACAACACACTTTGACACCAATGGTATGTAACTAAGACACTATGCATCACACGTGGATATCTATCAGAGAGGTTTTGTAACATTTCATAAACTATAAGTGCATCAACTCGAGTCACTCCATGAATACTTTATTACTAACCTATGGTTGCTGATTGCACAACAGGTGGTGAAGTATCGAGTTGACCTGGTCAATCTCTTAAACTACAGTAGTACTACAATATATTGTGTAGAATTTAAAAGGTTCTTAGATGGTGTGTGCAGACATATATAACTTACTAACATCATGACTGACTTTTAACAATTTGAGTCAACATTTTTATCATACGTGTACTTTCCATTTTCATAAGTACTTTTGTATCTGCACAATTAAAAAGACATGTTAATTACAAATGTGTCACCCTCTAGCAGTTCAATGTATGTCTTCAAATCAAAAATGGGATTGTGTTTTGGTCACTTAATTCCATCCCAGTTTCCATGTCTGTAAATCATTTCTGTCTGAAATCAGAACATATTTGGTCTAGTTAAAGCCAGTTTTGTTGGCCGTCTCGATGCCTTAGACAAACATCAGACAAACAATCTATCCTACTAAATGGTCTTGGCAATGTCTGTGAAATAACTTAATGTCATAAATGCTTCCTTTCATTTTCTATAACAACAGCGTAATTCAATATCATAGAATATGTGCTGGCCGCAAGTATAAATGTGCAGACATCGATTGTACATATATTCGATTAAGTATTTGAGACAAGCATTGAGGTAGCAGCGTCATGTCACATGTAAGTTTCTGTAGGTTTAGACGATGTGTACGTTTACACAGTCTATTACAAGGTCAAAAAACAAATTCCGAAAAAAAAAATTGTTTTAAAGCTTTCGAAATATTCGACGTTTTCTGCACTAGGTCATGGATTTGAGACACCAACACTATTTATACGCGCTAGATAGTTCTTGATTTATAGTTTTCTGCACTAGGTCATGG
>ENA-OREC01001781-OREC01001781.1-marine-metagenome-genome-assembly--contig:-NODE-1781-length-11288-cov-14.760414_pt1 | contig 11288 bp, 6 predicted proteins | sample MGYA00248626_ERZ508543 | MGnify/ENA primary metagenome ERZ508543 (study PRJEB26211, sample SAMN05518279) | marine metagenome | isolation source: Puget Sound, Washington, USA | host: Bankia setacea... | reverse complement strand
TTAAAATTAAATAAACAAACTAGCCAATCAATGAAGTGCTTTTACCAAAATATCTACCCAGGTAGCAAATTTTCATTAAGGAAAAGTTAGTCTTAAAGATTTGTAATGTCTTGCCCAGGGTTGCAGGGTTAAAGAAGGGTAGAGAGTGAAAGAAGTCTTTGGGGGAGGGGGGGGTCTAGTAGGGGCATGGAAATCGGCATTAGTTACTGGGCTTATCAATAGGTTCTGTTAATATTGGCTCAGTAGTGAAACCCCTTGAACTAGTTTTATGGCTAGGTTAATGGTGATATTCATAGGTAAATAATTGCTAGGTTGAGCTTCTGTACAGTCTTTGTGTTAGGAACTATAAAGGGCCCATATAATAAAATCTACCCTACCAACAACAAATACCATAGTTATTATTGCCTCTTTGCCAACGCCCAAAACCAATCTCATACATATAAGCCCTGTAAAAAAGGCATTTAAACCCACAAGGAACTTTTTCAAGGTTGATATATGGGTTTTACTGTTAGTCTTAATAAAGTACATGTGTGATACTGGTTTTAATATTGATGTTCTGGCGTATGAATCTGAATCAGGAGATAATGCAAGAGAGATCTAACTATGCTCTCATGGCATGTGTACTTATGAGTTGTCTAGAATGTAAGATTGATTCTGGTTATGTTCAAGGTTGAACTCTCTCAGTGATTCTGGGCATTTTTAGAAAGAATCATGTATATGCTATGGTCTGCCTAAGTACTGCAAAAGTGGTTAGACTTTGAATTGAAGTTCTGCAAGCATTCAATTGACTGCATTGATTCAGCGTGGTAGTTTAATACTATAAAAGACTATAAATTATAATTACCACAGTCTAGTGACAAGATTCAGTTCAATATTTTCATTTCAAGAAGTTCAACACATACACTTCTACGTTGTCAAAGTGTTTAAGTGGTCCAAGCCTCAAGCACGACCTGTCAAGCTTATCAATTGATATTGTACAGAAATCTGAAGGTCACCAAGGTTTTCTACAAAGGTCAAGGTCATTGTGTTGAACTCTTTGGACAGGATGAAATGGTTTGAATTCTATAGAAGGTAGTTTAAGTTAATTAATTGTTCGCCAAGATGCATTGTTGTCAGGGTTCCCAATACTGAAGGTCAAGAGGTTAGAACTCAGGTGAAGGGTGAAGTCTGTTAAGGTGATTAATGGTGGTGTGAAACAATTCATGATTGACTTTGTTTGTGATTTTGAGGTAAATACAATGACACTGATGATAGGTATACAAGGGAAACTGATGGCTGGAAGTTAAATACCCAATATGAAAGCTGCCATTGGCTCATGTCATAGGAATAAACCCAAGACTGTTTTAAGTGAAATAGTATAAACAAGCATCTAGGCTGATCATGCATAACGGTTAATTGTTGTTTAAAAAAAGGAGCAAAACTGTTATTAGATCATGAACGCTAGACTGTTTTAAATGATATACAATATGAAGAAAGCTATTTAAAGGAACCGCGCAGGGGGTGGGGGTGGATTGTAGGATAAAGGTGGACCGAGTTGGGAGGGGAGATGAATTGGGATGTTTGGATAACCCAGGCTTAATTGAGGAAAAAAGAAGTCTGAAAAAACAATGATCCTGAAGAGAAAGAAACCTTGGCTCGGGCATCATGAAGGTTAAAGAGTTGATTAATGAGGCTTGTTGGCAGACAGCGCTTCCTGGAGTGAAGAGGTACAGGCTGTAGAAACAGATTTGTTTGGGAGTTAGAAGTTGTGTTCATATTTTACTGAATTTAATATATTAACCCTTTCCCTCATATATACTCATGTTGATGCAGTTTCCTGTTACCTAATGGTACTGCTCACTTAAATTGTACACTATACATCATAGTTTATTTTTCTATCCTCGCATCTTTATTGTCTGGTTTATTTAAATTTTGATACATTTGTTTGAAGAAACTGTTATTATATTGTCTGTTGCTATTATGCCTTGACCTTGTCCTTTCATGTGACCTTGACCTCAATAAGACCTTGACATTTAATACAATATAATATAATGTAAGTACCTGCCAGTTGCTGTGTATTGAACTCTGAGGATACTCTCGTTAATCTAATTTAGGTTTTGCTTAAATGGAGCTTCAGACGCTAATTATACAGTTTGTCAGAATCTTTTTTTATCTCCGAATAATTTGGCTTGTTTTATTAACTTTTTACTGCATTAGAGTAAATTATTATGCAACAGAGATGGTGTTTGTCATTTTACATTCTGAGGGGTGAGAGTGAAATGATTCTAAGTGCTATTGAATAAAGAAGTGTATAGAACCATCTGCCATTCATCCCCTCCATACATGGTGGTTAAACTTACTGCTACAATTTTCCAGATGTATTTTCTAGGGACTAAGTGTATGAAAATTTAATGATGGAAAGACTACTCGATTGTATTGTCCTGGGCAATTTACTTGGTGCCTACACTGAAGTATGGACTGCTTATAGTAGTTATGTATTAGATCAGCTGTCATGTCTGTTTAATCAATCTTATTCTGTGAAATAATAGAATGGAAGAAACTATATATGTCATGTGGCCGGGACATAATTGTTGGTATAAAATGTATAGTCTGCCTGAAAAAGGATTAAAGAATCAATTACAACTGGTGCAGGAATAAAAGTGGACTTAATTGGTGCGGAACTCATTTTGGTTGTGGAATTGTGATGATGTTTTTTGACAAACCGTCTGTCGATCTTACCATGTTTTTCCACTCTTATCCCGGACAGACTATAGTGCAGTGTGTCACCAGCTCAGGTAGCTCAGTTGGTATGCTGATTTTCAACTTAGTTTGCAAACAGGGTTAGATAGTTTGACCCATGTCATTGTTATATATATGTACTAATAATGACAATGAACTGTAATGCTTACCTTATAATTTTTGTTTTTTCTGTTCTGTTATTTCCATATTTAGCAACACGATAGTCATATAAAATTATATAATTGATATACTCACCTGTATAATATATGTGTTACTGGTTCCACTCATTGTGTGACATTGACCATTAATTGACCTTGACCTTGCAGTATCTAGAATATAAATTGCAAAAAATGTTAAATTGCATTGAAATTATTTTGAAATTTAACACACATTATCATAAATAGACTTGGCCTTTTAAAATATTGGAAATATTTGAAAACAAGTCTTTTCCTTTGAAAGTTATAATTTGTTGTGTTTTTGGGGTTCCTTTCTTGCATTCATCTTTTGAGATTTCGTGCTGAATAGTGGTATATGAAGTGTTATGCTATGGTAAATGATGATTAATGTATTCATGTAGTATTTATGTCTGGTACTGTCATATTTTTATAGTGTTTTCCACCCTTTGGTATGTAAAAGGTGGCATCAAATTTTGTCTTTATGCTCAAGTGCTTGTCAGGTAAATCAAGGACTGGAAGCAAACACTTGTAACTGCTTCAATAAGTTATAGTACATAGTATGTTTAACTTTGCCTTGTCTAAGATTATGCATTTACAGTGGAACTACAGATAACCAAAGTTTGATGATATAGTTAACTACAGTTAAACCTCTCTAAACCAAACATCATGTCTCGTCCTGGGGGAGTTTGGTTTAAATGGGTTATTGATATAGGAGTTAGTAGATTTCGGACTACAGGCCAATGTATGCTATAAAGGGGATTTTGGTAAAGACTGGAGTCCGGTTTAGAGGGGTTTCACTGTATAAAGTTATGAAACAAACTGAAAAGTACAAAATTTCTCAGTCATCTGTCAAAACTGAGAATGCAACGTGATACTATAGCTTGTACATGTGTTAGATAGGGTGTTCAGATGTTCGAGGTTTGCCTGTGAACCAAGAGAAAGGAATATAACTGTCTACTACCATTTAACAAACGTTGGCATTGTGTCTGGGATTATGTCAGTGCATGTTATCTTCGTTGATTGTGTCAGACTGATCTGATCTTCTCTTTGACATTGATGTTTGGATTAGTCATTCTTTGTGAACTTTTTTCTGTCTGCAATATAAGAAATGTATTGCGCAACTTTGGCATCTACCAGTGTATTTGTACAAAAAGTGAAAGGGTTGTAGCAACTTTTTATATAATTATAGCTTAAGATCCTGAATACAAAATGTTTGCAGATGATCCATTCTTTGATAGTAGAGCAATGTTTCTCTGGACATTTTATTAGGTTTCAATGCAACAACAAAAATGAAGAGGAAAAAAAACAGCCAGAGAATTAAATCACAAGTTCTTTGCAATCTCCTTGTATGGGGTATTGTGAGGGGTAAACGGAAAACAGTTTTATATGCTTCTTTATTCAACAGCACTTAGACCTCTTTTGATTTCACTCCTCTACTCATCTGTCTACCTGGAAACACATGTATAGCAACAGGAAGCATGAAGGTTTTATACTTTCACCACACCATTTAATTAGGCATGTGATGCGCGATCTGGAATTTATTCTTCTCAAGGCTCTATAGTATAATTATACTGATATTTATACCGTTTAGTACCCTGTTCTGATGGAGTTTCTAATAATGGTTCTGAAATGACATGTACCAAATTGTTCTACAGTAACTGTTTATTGGGTGTACCTATGTTTAGTTTATGGATGACGTGAGGTGATCTTAAATTGAATCTTCCCAAGGCTCTACGTATCACTAGTATAATTATAATGATCTTTATACTGTTTAGTACCAGGTTATGATGGAGTTTCTAAGAATAGTTCTATTTTATATATATATATATAGGATCTAACATGAGTTTTTATTTAATATACACGTATATGAACCAAGTTTAAGGAACGTTATTAAGCAAGCGTCTCAGTGCACACACTTGCAGGTGGACACAGTTTCATACCCTGTAATGAATTAGTTCCTAATAATGGTTTTATTTGATATATATATATAGGGTTAGGGTTATATCTAAGCACTGCAGGCTACCAAACTGAAGTAACTGTTTATTGTGTTACTATATATAATACTTAGCTATGGTTATTGCATTAGAATATTGACCTTAAATTCCTGAATATATTAAATTGTACCATCTATTTGGTGATTCATTGGTCTGTGTAGTTTATTTAGAGTGTATTTGTCACTGGTCAATGTTTTCATGCTGTGCTTGATTCCTGTACAATGCAGTGTGAAATATACCAAGAAGAACGTATAGTTTTTAAGTTGGCTGATCTATAAATGATATTCAACTGAAGTCAGCTTTTTTTTGTTATAGAAACCTTGCTAATTAGAGTCACATACATTATTGTTTACCTTGGATGGAGAATGAAGGCTCATTTATTTATTGACAGCTGAAAGAAATTAGAGAGGATAAAAAAGAAATGATAACACAAATGTGGAAGCTTCTCTCTTTTTTTTTTTCAAGCTTAGGGCGGACACTTTTTTCCCACAGTGTAATTTTGGTTTATCACAGAGAGTCTAATTTAGGTGAGATTATGTACGATTATAATAAGTGTTAGAAGCTGTTCAGAGAGAGTGAGGATGATTCAATGTTAAGGTTTTGTTCATGATCTCAGATATAGCACAGTTTTTAAAGGCTTATAAGCAACTGGGCTTTTCCTTGCACAAGTTTGAAGTTTTATTGAATTTTATTACTTTGTTGTTTCCTTCAGTGTTGAATTTACAAGTATGATAATTATATGATATGATGCTGTTATAACTGCCAGAAGCAACCCAGCTGTGTCTTGAAAATGCACAACACCTTAGCTCAGATATTCGCAGTTGTTTGAAGAGTTAGAAATGTGTTGAGTAAAAATTAAAAGTATATAACATTTGATTTGCTTTACATTTGTTATTAAACTCACTACTTACAGAATGCAGCTTATTAAGCAAAACCCATACAATAGAAAAATAATATGTCTCTCAATTATGAACCATACAATGTGATTAAAGATAATTCTATAACTGTCCTGCCTTCAACTTGTTTCGTATGACTCAACAAAGGTTAATGATTGCATAGCATTTAAATAGACTTGCAAATGAAGATGAAATGCTTTTTGTTATCATACTGCTGTCTTGAATTTATTGCCAGATGAAGCTTGATAGGTTACTTACTGATTTTATGAAAATAATCAAAGTGCAGCAAGCTCTGTAGTTGTCACAGCTTGTAGGATGTGCAGCTGTTATTTGAAGTGATTACTTATGTAGTGGACTTCCATACAACTTCCCTGCAAACTTATTCATTGTCATTTCACTACGCCCTGTTGAAAAATGCACAAATTTGTGAGAAATGTAAAGATATTGTTTCATTTCATTTTACAAGCAATGGCATGGCATATGATGATATTTGAAAACAAAATCGAGCAACAAGAACATTAACCAGGCTATAAAGCTGTAAATACACCTAGATGACTGAAATTTAACAGAAGCAGCACAAAAACAGGATAAAATAAACAAATGAAAGGAGAAATAGACAGGAATATAGAAAGCAAATGTGTGTGGAAAGAGGAGTTTGACAGATGCAGCTGGTTAATAAATGTACAAACAGTTAAAGTTGAAATATTTGGGTTGATGTTTCCTTGCTGTTTATTTTACAAGTTGTGTGGAAATCAGGTAAATGTCAGTTTTCTTGTTTTCTCTGTTTCACGGATTTCGAGGTCTAAGAAACATAATATGTGTGTACTTAAATTATACATTAAGTTTATACAGAAGATAATAACTGTCTTACATTTTTATGAGAGATTTGAATGTGAATGTTTAAATGTAATAATGTTCTCCACCTAGTTCTTCTGTTTAATAGATTAGTTACATGTACTCTTGCTTTTAGTTACAGTTTAAAACAATTTAAATTCAGTCAGTGGATCTAAAACTGATATAAGAGTGGTGTCATGCAAGAAGTATAGAATGCCAAGTTCCATTTTGTTCATCCCCCTGAAGTACTTACAATGTAGAGATTATAAGTCTTGTATATATTCTATTTTTTCCTAGGATGTATAAGTAGTTATTCACTGTTGTTGATACTCACTTTTAAGTTAATAGGCAATCATCTTGACTCCTAGAGTAGGCTTTTTAAGATGTTGTAGTACAGTACTTTAAAATGCCAAGTGCAAGATAATTGTGACCTCTTGAATAAATAGTAATTGAAATATTAAGAAAAATGTTGATTGGTTACCTCCCTTTAGCAAAAGTTGCATTGGGTTTATTCCTTTGATGAGTGATTTCTTTTTAATATGTTACAACTAAAAACAGGACAGGCGATATCGTGCAGAGAGCAGGTAATTATAAACTCTTGAGTAAATATTATCAGAAGTCTAAAATCAGTCACTTAAAAGTTACCTCCCTTTTTAGAAAATCTGACTGGGTTGCTTTGCCTTAGATATTTGTTTGCTGTTGCCTTGTTACAACAAACCACATGTGATGCAATTTAATGTTAAGGTAAAATACTTGATTCTTTATTCAAAAGCTTTTAGAACCTTTCACTTTTACCCAGCAATATTATTGTGTTCATTATTACTCAAAGTCTTCTCTGTTTGCATTGTTGACAGAATCATTGTTTGTTTGGCATCAGCATTTTCTGCAAGTAGGTTTTCTTGGTTCCTACTCTGTTCAAGTGGCTTTGTTCCTGAAATTAAACTTGCAATTACACAACACATGAAAATCCCCGAGCTAGCAACAATTTTGTGTTGAATCAGCAGTTTTCTGAATACACTGGAAACAAATCATAGCAACACTACTTGTAGAGTTTTCAATGCTATTTTGAGAGCAAACTTATCCAGAATGCAATGAGTCTGACTGAATGAGTCCATGTATACTATGAAATATAAAATGATGCAGAAAACAACTTTTACTAAACTAAATAAATAAAAGATAAGAATATCCCGTAGGAGCATATATTGCACTTTTTAGGTCCAGTTTGTTTATTCTGACATTTTGTGTTTAAAGTACATGTATTGATAAACAGTCTAGTCATCAGATCATCAACTCCTGCCAGAATTGATCTAGTAATTGTATGTTTGTAAAGTGTTCGGAACACATGTATGTACTTAGTAACTGAAGTGGAAATAGTTACTATAGAAATTAATGATTATTAGTTATGATGATCAACATTATGAATTATCTCTGTATCACTTGAACCAGATAGTTTACTGGATTTACTAAAGTATTATGTTTGCTGAAGTTATATTATGTAGGTATAGTAAAATATCATTAGCAGTTGCTGTAAGTCGTGTTGGTAAAGAATATATAAGTACATGCAATATAGGTAATCTAGGTAATACACCAATTTGTATGTCTGAAAGAGGCAGTCAAAATGATTCAGACAATCGTGGCACAAAAATGATCAATATCTCTCTTTTGTCACCATAGCAGTAATATAATTTTTGTGTTTTCAACTCTTTTTTTTTTAAATAAATAAGACTTATTCACAGATTTAATGTAATCCAGGTTGTTAACAGTGCTATTTAAGGATCAAGTGTCTAACTATGTGTTTATTATAGCCAAAGTTTTAGGGTTTAAGTAAACAAAAAGGGGCATTGTTTTGAAGTTAAGCTAATACACAGTTTTATAGGCATCGCAGCTAAACCATTGATAGTGAAATACTCTTATAGGAGAGTTTTGTATTCTATCCTTGTTAGGCACCAATAGTCACCATTTCATCAAGCCTTATATTTGTTTTGTCACAGTTAAGGGTCAAATAAAAATGTTTCTCAGATCTCCCCTGTTTCACGCACTATAATTATGTTTCATATTATTGTCTCAGTGATATTCAAATTTTAGTGACAAGCGTTTGAAAAAAACAATGTTGTTGCATGGTGAAGCACATTGTTATCAGTATTAATTAGGGGTGCATTGTAATCAGATACCTGTTTATCTTGTTTAGGTAATGAAAGAGTGGGTATGTGTTGAAAAAACAAACACAATTTTATATGCCAGTATGAAAAAATTGAGTCAAAGAAATAATGGGTTCAGAACTTTGTGCAGCGTGAAACAAGGACAGAATTTTGGATTCTTTTTTCGAGGTTTTGATCGTTTTAACATGTAAACTCTGTTTTAATACCCAATAGCTATGAGTACCCATTAGATTGTGGAGCTTCAAGCCCAAGATAAAGTGGTATAACTCAACTCAATGTAAATCAAACATTGGGGGTTTGTCAACAAAAAAAGACAGATCACAGATAAGTTTAAAGTATAGAGTAAAGTAGGTAGTGTTGAAATAGCCTTTGATTTAATATAAACAGGTCGGTGACAGTGGAATTAACTGGTTTTTTGACTTCATACATGCAGTGTATGTAAATTGATGGCAGGTTTGAGAATTTAAAAATGTGTGTTATAAAAATGTGAAATTTGATGGCAGGCTTAAGCATTTAAAAGTGTGTGTAAACTGGTGGCAGATTTGAGCGTTTAAAAGTGTGTGAAATTTTGTGGCTTGAGCATGTCAAAGGTACGGTAAATTGGTGGCTTTAGAATCTCAAAGGTGTGTAAATTGGTGGCCTTTAGCATCACAAAGTGTGTGTAAATTGGTGACCACAAAGTGTGTGTAAATTGGTGGCCTGAGCAAGAAAGTGTGTGTAAATTGGTGGCCTGAGCAAGATAGTGTGTGTAAATTGGTGGCTTGAGCAACACAATTGAGGTCTGCTATATATATATACTGTGTAAAGGTGTAATAAAATCATGCTCAAACTTATACTGTGTAAATATATTCGGCCCTAAGTAGAATATAAGCCCTTGCTGGGCTCATAATGTGTCTTTAAATGAACAAACAAGTGTGAATTACAAGCATAAATCAGATCTCATGATAAAAAGTTTCATTATTAAAGTGATAAAGTACCATGTAAAGGTGTTCTTTTATCGATCAACATGACAAAACATGGTGAAATTTGAAAGATAAACTGTAGGAAATTAGAGTGAGATCTTTTATGGAGAGGTTTATAGATAACATAATTTCTATATAGAGACTACGTGAGAGCTAGGACACAGTGTTTTAGGTAGACCATTGGAAATGAGACCAAAATCATTAAAGTACGGTACTTACTGTTAACAATACAGATTTGGTTTAATTAAGAGGGACAGTATTAAGATTTGTGCTCCAGGATAATAAAAAAATGAGGATAATGTTTTGTTGAAGGATGAACAGTTTATTATACATACACTGTTGCTAAATTAAAGGACACAACTGCTGTATATAGGGTAATGTAATATGAGGAATACACATTGGTTTTTAAATCGTAAATAAATTATGATAGAGCTAAATGAATTTTGTATCAGGTAATAGTTATAAGTGTGTTCTAAGTCTAACAATACATGACTAGATGTGGATTAGTACAACACATGTCTTCAATAAGGCAACACATTCTGCTTGATGGTCACGGATTTCGTTATTGTGTGCAAACTGTCATCAACATTAAGTGTACTGATGGTGTGTAAAATTATTGGATGAACTTAAATTGGAATTCCGTGTTATTCTTTGAGGGAGCTGTTGGATTTAAGTCCTGGGTATCATTTTAAAATTTGTCAAGGAATCCAATTGAGTTAAATTTGATGTGTGAATGAAGCTAATTGTTTTGAAAGTACAAAGTGTCAAAATAGTGTGAATTTGATTTCGAGGCGTCGGTTCAAATGTGTGGAATATACTAAAAAAATTGGATACTATTTAGATACATACAGTATTGCAGTAAATATTTCTGATATGGTGCAGAATATAGCAAATTAGGGATGTGAGTGAAATCAATAGTGTTTTATCTACAAGGTATGAAGGAGCTATTTTATAAACTATGATGGGTAACTCGTGGATGGTGATGTTTGTACCTGAGATTGTGCGTAAAAGACTGCCAAAGGTTGAGGTTGTTTTACGTTCCTGTAAGTCGGTCGTGCCAATAGAACAAAGGAAGGAATATGTCATTACAAAAATAGATCCTTCTCAGCTAGGTGAGTCTTTGTGAGTCTTAGTTGGTTGGTTTAAACTACACTTAGACACACAAATATATGTCATAACGATTATACAAATGTATTTTAGTTTTATTGAGAAACTATAGCAGTTAATTTGTACTTCCTATAATCAGTTCCTGGAACCAACCAGTACTGAGCAATAAAGGTAAAGTTTCTGGCTCCAGGAAACAATAGGAGCCTTTGATTGGGTTTCGAGCTCACGCCTGTCAGCTAGGCATCCACCAATTACAAGTCAGATATTTGTGCTACCCACTACACTCGGTGACACAACCCCTCAATGTCATTAAATTGGCAAACAATATGTCTTGAGGAGCGAAAGTAAAAAGGTTTTATGGGTGTGATTGAATAAAGAAGTGCACATGGATGTTCAACTCTCAGTGTATACATTTGTAAGATTGTAACTTCTTGCTTTCACT
>ENA-OREC01001780-OREC01001780.1-marine-metagenome-genome-assembly--contig:-NODE-1780-length-11295-cov-10.781244_pt1 | contig 11295 bp, 9 predicted proteins | sample MGYA00248626_ERZ508543 | MGnify/ENA primary metagenome ERZ508543 (study PRJEB26211, sample SAMN05518279) | marine metagenome | isolation source: Puget Sound, Washington, USA | host: Bankia setacea... | reverse complement strand
TTCCATATGTACCAGTTGGAACTACACCTAAAATGGAAACAATTCACCTTCAATAAGGGAGAAAGAGAGTGTACACTTATGATTTTGGTAATGTGAATGGAACACTACTATCAAAGCTGACAGTTTAATCTCCACATTATTTTAGATACCTCACCAACTATAAGATCTTAGTAGTTATTATGATAGAGTTTTTGGTTGGGTTACGTAGTTCTTATGATTGGGTTACGTGGTTATGATGATTGGGTTGCGTGGTTATGATGATTGGGTTGCGTGGTTATTATGATTGGGTTGCGTGGTTATGATGATTGGGTTGCGTGGTTATTATGATTGGGTTGCGTGGTTATTATGATTGGGTTGTTTGGTTCTTATGATTTGGTTGTATGGTTATTATGATTGGGTTGCGTGGTTATTGTGATTGGGTTGCGTTGTGATTGGGTTGTGTGGTTATTATGATTGGGTTGCTTGGTTATTGTGATTGGGTTGCGTAGTTATTGTGATTGGGTTGCGTGGTTATTATGATTGGGTTGCGTGGTTATTGTGATTGAGTTGTGTGGTTATTATGATTGGGTTACCTGGTTATTATGATTGGGTTGTGTGGTTATTATGATTGGGTTGCGTGGTTATTATGATTTGGTTGTCTGGTTATTATGATTGGGTTGCCTGGTTATTGTGATTTGGTTGTGTGGTTATTATGATTGGGTTGCCTAGTTATTGCGATTGGATTGTGTGGTTATTATGATTGGGTTGCGTGGTTATTGTGATTTGGTTGTGTGGTTATTATGATTGGGTTGCGTGGTTATTGTGATTGGGTTGTGTGGTTATTGTGATTGGGTTGCGTGGTTATTATGATTGGGTTGCCTGGTTATTGCGATTGGATTGTGTGGTTATTATGATTGGGTTGCGTGGATATTGTGATTTGGTTGTGTGGTTATTATGATTGGGTTGCGTGGTTATTGTGATTGGGTTGCGTGGTTATTATGATTGGGTTGCGAGGTTATTATGATTGGGTTGCGTGGTTATTGTGATTGGGTTGCGTGGTTATTATGATTGGGTTGCAAGTATTAGCACACATACATTTGTAAGCATAGCTCATCAGGACAATCTCTAAAATGTAACATATCCTAGGTTTGGTATAACAGAAAACTTATAGTGGTTCTGTTGGTGTTTTTTTTTCAATTACATGTTTACATCTTCTGATAACCTTTTCATGCATACACGTGTTTATAACGAAAATCACCCGTACGTTCGACCAAGTTCTATGAAAAAAGGTGATTGAACTGTTTTGTACTACAGTCAACTCTCTGAAAATATGTCAGCAACTAGTGTCTATGTTTATTTGCAAATATGCAAAGTCTACCAACCGTTTCCTGTAATAAAATACAAGTACATATAACAATAGTTTTTTTTGGAAAGTGGATTGAAGTGTCATTCTTCTACACTTCTTTTTCCACAATGAACCATAAATCAATTCGTCAGCCATTCAGTTATACTTTCCCGAAATTCCAGATTAACGGGGTTCGACTGTATACCCGGATACTGTGTAAGAACATTTACCGTTTGTATCAGACACTTTCTCCCCGCTGAATGTGATACTTCCCCGTCTAAAGGCATATGGACATATATTATCGTACATCTGGATACAGTAGTCTCCCCTTGGCCAGTAGATGTCGTACTTGGACGGGTAGGGATCCTCCTTGGTACAATAGTTTAACGAATAAGACGAGCTAGAAAATGTGCCTGAAAGACAGATATTGAACATAAAGTATGGAAGTCAGACAGTAATGGAATTACCAACATCAGCATCCCGAACCAAACTACACAGTTTGTATGATGCTATAAACACGTAACACATACAGTGGACATGTATAGGTAAATAACTTTTCTGCACAAAATAAGAGGTTTGCAACTATGCTAACTTAAACAAGCTTCCTGTAATGTATGAAGTTTCTGACTACGTTTCAAACTACGTTAGAACTTGATAACGAACTTGGGTACAGCAAACACTCCGCTATAAGGCTGACAAACTCCCAATTAGTTAGTTGTCCCCAAAAGAGCTATAATAGAACCATTGCAGCATACCTTTAACATAGGGTTCAAAGGATTCATTCCAAAACTATGCATGAAGACCCATGCAAATAAACTTGTAGCGAATTAGGAATCGTAAAAACTTGGTACGTATACATTCAGTTTTGAAGTTTAGGTACACTATTTAGTTTGATCTTGCGCGATCAATTGAATATGTCTACATTTAATCAACTATTTGACGCTAGACGTCCATATTTCTAGCGTCCCACACGTCACATTAGTTTGGCAATCACGTTCACGTAAGGAGAGAACGTTATGCCAAACTACCTACATAACTAAACAATACCGAATAGTTCTATCCTACCATCAAGGTTTGTCTTTGGTGTGGCCTCGGTGTGCAGGCTCTGGGCCATGCTTATAGACCCCTCCATGTAGCCGGTCAGGCAACCATCCACGGGTTTGGGCATCGAGTAGGTACCTAGGGGCCATGTGGCGGGCATTTGTAACGGTGTCTCTGAAAAACAAAACTCGCTGAATAAAGTAAATCATGGTACAGGTATGAGACAGTACATGCTCAAAGAATGGGATGCTTCAGCCGGGTATGTTTCTTAATTCGGTTGACTAAGTATTAGCATGTTGGTCAGACAAGAACGTTATTGGTCAATACAATTGTGTGGTTATGTTCATGCTCTTGATCGATTGTGACGGTGAATTTGTTTCCACAATCAAGTTTGGGCTTATTCTTGAACTATAACTACTGTTTATGTGACATACACCAAGGCTGAGTGTTGGGCCTAGTGCTGGAAGTATTTCGTTATTCGAAAATTTAGCATAGAACAAATAGCACACTTGTTTAGTTATGGACATCTTTGACAAGGACAACAACTCTTTTAAAAGATATGGAGAGTGCTCGTTCCTTACTTATAGTTGCCGTCGCTTGTTTGAACGCCGGATAATCTTTTAACGCTTGGATGATGTTTGTGTTCCATGTCGCCAGGTTACTGCTTGCATTTGTGGCACATAACCCTTGACTGGCATAGTATGACATAAACTGCCAGTATTTAGGATCAAACGCTGCGTCAATGGTCTCCAGCGACTTGGCAATGACGTCACTATTGTATACGTCACCAATGTTGAGCTGGTCTTGCAATGGGCCGAGGATGTATTTGTATTCATGGCGGTATTTGTAGGAGTCTATGTCCACCACGTAAGAGCTGGAGTAACCATCAAGTGCCCCACCCATAGAGATTTCGTCTGTTACCTGTACACATAGAGACATACACTCACATTAACTCTGAGCCAGGCTTTGTTGCCATGGTAATTGTTATATTTATAAGCTCTCACAAGCGTGAATGAAATGGTGTGGTTGGACTATACATAATGGCAGTTACAGACAGTCTTATCAAAATAAAGAATATAAATAGGTTATAGTTGATGTTATTATCGATGATGTGGTTGTTGTAGTCGGTGTTGACTTGGTTGCTTTCGACATAAGAACGTTGGGATATTGTCTTTCAGCTGTGCCCGTCGTCGTTTGTACACAAAACCTACACTTTTTGACCATGCATTAACCTTATAATGACCTTGACCTCTTGTTGTGTTCGTGTAGCTACGTTCTTAACTCACAGCTTTAAAACATTCAAGCCCAATTATATAGGTCTTTGAAAAGTGCTTTATCGTTGTGTTAGAATTAAGGCATATACCTGGGTCTGTAGACTCTATACTAAGGGAAACATACACTGAAAACGTTGCTACTTACGTTAAACATGATGTAATTGAAAAGGTCGTTGATTCTAGCCGTGTATCTGTAAGTGCTGGATTTACCGATGATTACCTTGGTAACGATGTGCTGCAAGTGGGAAAATTACAAACATATTTAAATCTTTAAATTAACTTACACGTACACATATTGGCATATAGTTAGATGTACTCCGCCTAGAGGCAGGCGTCAGAGAATACTTGATCATAGAATGTTATGCTTCAGAAGAGAATGTTTCTTAATTCGGTCAAATAAGCCGTATCAAGTTGGTCAGACAATCTTTTTTAAGAACTTGATTAATCAATATAGGTGGTTTAGTTCATTTTCTTGATCGATTGTGACGGTGAAAGGCTTGTTTCCAAAATCAAATTCGGGCTTATTCTTGAACTATAACTACTGTTTATGTTCGTGACATACACTAGCGCTGAGTGTTGGACCTAGTGCTGGAAGTACTTATATCCCTGAAAAATTCCCTGATTCTAGCAGTGTATCTGTGGGTGCCGGACTTCTAACTTCTAAATGTGTACCTGACGATGTCTCTCTTTTATTTGCAATACTCTACGCTCATGTTGTGCTTATATTTGGAGCATTGTTTATTATCTGGGCCTGTCTTAATCTAGTCAAGAGAGCTAGTCGTGTGTATAGAGACGCTATGATGACAGCACTGTGAACATGTGGTATTAAAGCCGAGATGGTTTAAGTATGTCCGTTGTAATTATTTACCGTTCCCCAGCTTTCTACAAAGTCCATGTATGTGGCCTTGTCGTAGGTTGTAGGCAAGGAGCAAACATCGTGGGCAAACTCTCTAGACACCGGGTACCTATCAGTGTCCGCCAGGTTCATGGAATATCTGGACATAACAGAAAACAAAACTGTTAGAATATTAAAGCTAATCGTCAAACAAATTTCGTCAGTGAATGGTGAATGGTGGCGTAACTTTGTTTTCAATACTAGTTTTCGACTTGTGTCTTTTTTACCAGTGTTCTTGGAAGTCAGCCCACATAACCTTGTTCAAGAACTGTTAACTATCCCGTATAAATCAGAAGCATATATGAAGCTTTAAACCGCTATAAGGAATGTTTGGCACGTCGCTGGTTTGATTGTGACAATTGTGGCGTAGATATTGTTCGCCCCAACACTCCGACTGAATAAAAGTGTACTTGATTCGTTACCCCATCGTAATTTATATTTGTATACCAAACGAAACGAAACGCGGTAAATGGTTGTAACATATAAAAAAATCTTTAACACAATATTTACATCTTATTAATTTCAGTATAGTGAACAGTTAGAACGTTTTTTATAATCATTGTATCTGACTCTTTAATGCTCCGCCGGTTCCGTCAACAATATCAAGGAACACGGGCATTAACAATATTCCGTGGATCTAGTATATGTATATACACAACCTTAAACAACCACTACTACGCCGACTCCACCAACCGACTAATATCTTACTTAACAATGAGTTTAGGTTTATATTCGCAACAACAATACTTATCTAGGCCCATACTGAGCTATACGAACTGATGGTGGTGTTGGTTGAACTATGATATGGACGATGATTATGATGAAGATAATGATATAATGAAGGAGGATGTCATGATCATGCTTTGATTAGGATGATTCTAACGAAGGATGCTAACACTAATTGGTTATAACAAGGAGGAAGCTTACCTTGCATGTCCAAGAGTACAGTGAGAGATACTGTCCTGGAAAATGTAATGATGTTTTGACGTCTGCTGCACCACTGCCTGGAAAGCTGAAGCGGACAATTGTACTTATTTCGAATGTGAAGTAGTTGTTGGTGCTGTTGTTCTATAGTGTGTCTGTGTGCTTTTTAATTAGTGTCACCGTTTCAGATCCCGTTACTTAGCATATTAAGGCATCGACAACAAGTCAATAATTACAGAGAAGTATAGCCTATAACAGTTACAGGTATATACTTAGACTGTAACGTGTTAATAAAACAGTTAATACTTACCAGAGCTCAATGAAAATGCGTATGGCTTCAGAGCGTCGTCGGCAGCACCTGGAAAATAGAAGAAAAGAAGAAGAATAGGTAACAGTTACTACTCACAACTAGTTCGTCTGCTTTTGAGAGGAGTGTATAATGCGTTCGATCCACCATTTACATACTATTTTATAGTCACGTGGACTTTTAGTCAAACAGTGTAAAAAGTTATAATTCTTGATAACAAAAAACAGTGCTACACTTAAACGAATTTCCAATTTGCCACTATATAAAATGTGATATTATGCGACATATATTTAATCAATTCATCTAAAGTTTGTTCATTGTGTATTGTACACACCAACCTATCGAATAATGGAAAGAAAAATCGTTTCCATCGTGTCGAATTTGGTAGGAAAGTATTCCTAGTTGATTGTCTATTATGAAAAACAAAAACTCCACGAAAACTCCAAGTGTAACCATTCAACCATTCAAGGAAACATAACTGCGATGAGGTATCGAAATGGCTTCATTCGGTGAGTTTTTCTTCTTCATGTCCGTGCCAATCTCGGTATGATGTTGGTACGGGATTACGCATAATGTCACGTGGCTAGAAGCACAATAACGTGTTATGTTTGTAGCAAACAACGTGCAAAATCCTATCGACCACTTGTTGGACCTACTGATATGCAAGGTTCGTGCACAGCCGCTATAACTAAATCCCAGGGGGCTCACGCGTGTTATTCATCAGATGGGTGCAGCCATTCCACAACAGTATATTCATAGATACATGTTATCAATGAGTACATGGTACCTTGCTGTAGATGCGACACCAGGTGGATGTACAAAATATTGAAACGAAATTAAATACGACGTGATTTGATGTGCAGTTTTTGTTTTAAGGGTGTCCATGTTAACCCTTTAATTTAGGTTTGTTCCCGTTATCAAATTTCAATGCAGTTTTGTTTTATATGTTAGGAATAAATTGTACTAAACTTATATTTGGATATTTTCTTTTTTCTCCAAATACTTTTCCTAAAATGTAGCAAGAACTAGGTGGCCAATTAGAAATTCGTATAAGTGTATAATGTATTTTGTAGTGAAATTTTAACGGTTACCAGTAGTTTGTACTTTGTAGGGAAACTTTAACGGTTACCAGTAGTTTGTACGTTGTAGGGAAACGTTAACGCTTACCAGTAGTTTGTACGTTGAGAAACAGTTTTTCTTGGTACGTCTCCGGATCATAAAACATGTTGAATCCATTACTGTACTGACAGCCATCGTGATGTTCTGTTATTAGTTCTGGTGGACTGTCGCCTGGGCTCACGGTCAATATCTTCCTGGTAAGAGAGACGCCTGGATCCTCACCACCTGTCGACCAGTACTCCCCATCCGGGTTACCTAAACGAATCGATATCACACACAGTGTTACCAATGAATGTTCCATGTACGAACGCTCGGTTATTGTTTAAAATAGCATTCTTGCTCGGTGGTGGACAGCGTATCCAGCATTTGAGATTATTTCTTATTTGAGAACAACAGTACTTGTACGTATGTCAAATATTGCGTGCTGTTTTCTAGTTTCGGATTGCTTTATTGTATATTTTATTCAGCGTTTAGTTATTTTCTCAGCCATTTTGAAAGTTAAATTTCTTAGTTTCAATAAGTCAACTGAAAGAAAAGAAATGTATTTTTGAAGTACCCATTGCATGTTTATGTATACTGAACCAACATCGGCGTAAACGAGTGATTTATTGTTCTTGTGAGTACATTAGGAGGGCATCTCATTGTTCTACCCATCGCAATAAGTTGAATGAATAAACGGGTTGGGAATGTATCATATTTGCTGTTGGTGTTATTGTTGTAACAAATTTCATTAATATGATGTAAGATTGTTCTCATGGATCCACGTTTATCTGGCAAATACATTGTAACCGTTCATACATATATCATTGTCCAGCCTAATAATTTGTAAATTTGTATATTCTACGAGTCCAGTTATAAATGAATGTATCTTAAAGTATCAGCAGACCTTTCAAAAGATTGTAGGAGACTCCAACATGGTGGATAGCGGTCGGCGCATGCCCAGTCACTGGAGTACTTCCGGTAGAAGATCCAGAGTCCGTGGATGATTGGGCATGTACACAAATGCCAATTACACACACTACCAGTAGGGAAAACAGGCGCTAAAACAATGAAAGAACAAAATGAATATGTATTTGTCAGTTACTTAACAAGGACATAAGAACTTAACACTGATTATATCATGTTGAAATGTGATGTTAAACCACATATATGTCTTTTAATAAAGTTGCAGTGCACGTCGTGGTAATAGTGGTTGAGAAGCAATGCTTTAACTCGAGCGTTAGTTAAATAACATACTAAGCTAAGGCATTATTTAAGTTTGACCTTCGATGAAGATGTGCACCTTAAAGGGACTATTTCTACTACCGTCGCGATCGATTTTAACATGTCAATGATACGAACAGGTGTGAACACAAATTAGATCTACATTTAAAAAAAGATTGCTTTTGTCAGTTAAGTTATATGTTGTAAGTGCATGCTTTAGACACTTAACAGTGAACATTATAATTACTGACTTACCATTTTAAGATCCACTCTATACAATAGACTACTAAATATACTTGCATAAGTTCTAATTATCTATGTCTTATCTATGATTAAGAAGTTCATCGTATCTCATTTCGCAAGTGTGTAATGAAATATGTATGCCACTGTGTACACACGTTTGACATATTGTTAGTATATTTGAACATATAGATACTCTGTATAGACAATTATTACTGTCTGTGGTGGTGAAGTGAATGCGGTAGAAAGCCTAGTATGACTTTGACAAACGTGCTTTGTTACTTAATACCTACTCCACGTGAATGGGTTCTACAGACGCTGTCCCTTCCCACGTTCCAATGACAGTTATCTTATATAACAATAAATGTTGAAATAATTTGAAAAGTGTCACTTTCAGCGGATGTGTTTCAGTCAAAGACGTCGCTTTAGATTACAGAAACCTGAATGAACTAGCACACATAAGTATGCGTATGTATATCGTCTGCTCGTTCGCCATAAGACCCGGAATCTTTGATACTACGTCACAACTCGTCACTTCTGGTCCGTGGGCGTCCAATTTATTAGGTGCTCTCCGCGACAAACAAACAAACGTGAACAATTAAACAGGGTGTTCTTACAAGCCTGCTTTATTAAATACTGTTTTAATAAGGCATGATAGCGCTAACAGGATTGACTCTATTTTCATGACCTCAGTGTGAGACTTTCCACGTCATTCACGAGTACTGGTAGTAGATCTACTCAGTAGTAAGACTGGCGAGTAATTTATTTGGCGTAGTTTGTTATCTTTACTCTCACGAGTCGTTCTCTTACGTTTACTACGAACATGTGGAGGTTAACATGTTTACTTTTAATTTAAAGTTTTTAACAAGAAGATACAGACAGTTCATACATCAATTTATTTCTAACGATTTTAATAATAAATCACTTGATTTAACTTCATGAGCATTAGTGAGTCAGAACTCAGTTTACTGTACGAGTAAAACAATAGACGTTAAGTGTTTAACATATAGTTTAGACATCGAACAGAGTTTTTTTTAAATAACCGACCAGTTAACAACGCATCTTTCACGTATGTCGTTTAACAAGTCTTAACTTAAAAGCGACAGTTACTGTTGACAGTATTGTTTTGTTTCAGTGAGTAGCGTTACCAAGTCCAGATTGACCACGCCAGTGTCCATCTATCATTCACCAGACGACATAGGTCCGTGTGGTCCATTAATCCTCCCCCACATTGACACCGCCCAAAGACGAGAACAATATACACTAACATAACTTCACATTTTCATTCAACCATTTCGACACAAGCAAATAAATAATAAATCTGTTGATATAAACAATTTCATTTTCAATACAAAGTCATCTATAAAGCAGCACGGGCGACCATGAAGCGCTTATACTGCCCTCCGACCGCCGACCCTTTATCTGGTCTATTTATTAGCTTTTACCTATCTAGAACTTATTCAAACTTATCCATTCATTTATCAATAACGATGGAATTAACTAGAGAGATAAGTCGTTCACGTGTGTACAAGTCATTGAATAATGGGTAAACTTGATTAGATTGTATTTACCAAGCCTTGTCTACAACTAGTTCTACGCAGGAGGTATAGGGACTTTTTTGTCCTGCGCTTTTTCTCGCAAGGACACTCGTATTTTGGTTACCGATAAACGGTGTGTTATAAAAGGGTCTTTTATCTATTGTCCCCTGTATCTTTTAACTGCAGATAATAGAAACAGTTCATCTGTCGTCTGTTGAAATGATGAATACGTCTGATGTCGTGTAATTCCCATGTTTGATTTCCTGGTTTTTATAAATGACTCACATGAAACACTAGTTTATGTTCGTTTTTTATCCTGGTAGCATTGCTGTTTTAGTCTTTATGTTATCTCTCTTGATTATTTCATCATAGTAAATTAAGATAAGAACCCGAGGGTGTCAATGAAATTGACCGACAGTACTTTTTCTGGACCAGGTCTCCTTATTAAATGAAAACACAAGTGTTGTTGTAAGGAGCATTCATAGTCACCATAATGGATTCGTATTGAATAATGTATGTACTTTAAGAATGGCGTGTTTGTTGCACATGTTTTCTCTCTCCCAAGTTTAAGGATTTTACAAGCCCATGCATAAATGACTGTACAATTCACACCGTTATATCACAAAAACCAGTGCCTTCATGCATATGTGTCACCTGTACGTATCCAAACGTCGCAGCACAGCAACCGACTTAGAACTGCATCCAAGCTGACTTTAATCAATTGAACTATACACTATGTGAGTTAGCAAATAACAGGATATCGAAAACATTAACTTATTTATACACAGCCACGGTTATCTAAGTGTATAAATGGCTCGAGATTTAATCTATATCATGTATGGCTCGTTAAAGACATTTCCACCAACATGTCCTTGTTTCTGCCAATCATGTTCAAAAGGACATCGTAAATATGCGATTGTACATTACTGGCCCTTGTCCACCAGAAGTAGTCCGACAAGGAAACGCCCGGACAGATCTACATGTGATTGTTCAATTGTCAGTCTTTCAAATCACCACCCACAAACAGTATTAAGCAATGATCACCCGACCCCCCTGAGACGCCCTGATATTTGTATATAACTCACAAGAGAGCCCCCTTTATCATGCCCAGGTCAGTTATCAGTGAGTATAGAGATTTTGTAGGACTGCCGTACCCGGGGTATATAAGGAGGGCAGCCTGACGGAATACCCAGGTTACTATAAACTGTCAGCCCAGGGTAGACAGTTGGGAAGACGTCACAGAAGCCACACATCTCAATCAACCCTCCACGCACAGGTACGTCACAGCTTCTTAACTTCAATTTTATTTCATTATACAACTATAACTAGTAAAATAAACGCATTTGTTCTTGTATGCATATCTGATGCAAACATAAATGTTAATAGGTATTACCAACACATTTACATCCATGTTCACAGTACTCTAGTTT
>ENA-OREC01001779-OREC01001779.1-marine-metagenome-genome-assembly--contig:-NODE-1779-length-11295-cov-13.047245_pt1 | contig 11295 bp, 4 predicted proteins | sample MGYA00248626_ERZ508543 | MGnify/ENA primary metagenome ERZ508543 (study PRJEB26211, sample SAMN05518279) | marine metagenome | isolation source: Puget Sound, Washington, USA | host: Bankia setacea... | reverse complement strand
TCTTATGTTGCGAAACATTTCTCCAGGTCCTAGGTTTCCTTCTACGCATGTACCTCAGGAAAATAAATTTCATTTCATTTTTCACATCCCTGATTACATTTTGATGGAAAAGAGCGATTATTTTGTTACATTCCTGTGATAACCAACATTCTCAGTTTCAGTTTTATCCATCTATCAGTCAAAAAGATTACAATCTCTCCAGAAAACTTTAACTAGCAATTTGGTGATAAGTTGTTTCGTAACATAAGAGCTCAAACAAATCACTGTTACTGTAAACACACTTTTCTTTTCAGTTATTTCTTTAAATTGTGAAAAAAGTCAAGGTGATGTTGATGCCAAGGTCAATAATTGAGTCACTTTTCCCCCGGTTATTTCTTTAAATCGTGAAAAAAGGTCAAGGTCACTACTAGATGCCAAGGTCGATAATTGTGTTGGTACCAATTTCCATATTTCAGCCATATATTAATATACAGAAGTTTAAACTAGGATGTACATAGGCAAAAAATACAAGTTGTCTTTCATATATGAACACAAATATTTCTGGCAACACAAACAAGATCAACCTATGGTAATACAGATGAGATGTATGCTTTTTGCAATTTTCACTCTTTCATCGTAAATCAATTGTGTTTCAACCTAATCTGGAAATGTTATAAAGGCAGAATCTATTGACACTTTAAATTATGTAAAAGTATTTAAAGAACGTCAATATATTATCAGCAGCGTAAGGAAAGCAGGAACTAATTTGTTAACGGTTAAGTTGAAAGACTATATCAGCTGTTGAAGAAGGGCTTTCAACCATAGATTTATTACTGCAAAATATGAACTCAAAATAGACAGGCAAAAGATAGTTTAATTAACGAATCTTTGTCCTTTTTTATATGAGTTTTGTTTAATTCAAAATCCAGTTCAAAATCCAGTATGCAGTAATAACTTGAATCCCAGCTAAGTACTCATTGATAGATTATCTTAAAAGTATAAACAGACTTCGCCAATAGCAATGTGTTATTGCCAGATCTGATAATATCTTACAAAGATTTATATAACCAATAGAAGCTGTGTATATGTTACATGTTTAATCCATTAGCCTAGATCTACTCCTTCTCCGCTGCATTATATAATGGTTTGTGTGTGTGTGTTTTTTCGTGCAAAATTTCCAAACATAACAATACACCAGTCACATATTACCATGTGTCGTGCAAAAACACACTCATAAATATGTTTGACACTTTACTGAGAGTTTTAATTTTTGTATTCCTTTTTTTACCATAGATTCTTTTACAAGCCTATTAAAAAAGACTGTGAAGTGATTTAGCAAAACTTTATTGTTCAACTCTTTCACAAACCATATAATGATGGTTTTATAACATCATTTAAAATTGGAAGCAGTACATTGTATATTTCTGTCCTTAATATCATTCCTGTGTTATCAAACATCATTTATCCAAACTAATAAACAGGTTAACCTAACAATACATTGGGGCTTTCAACAAACATGACAACAAGTTCTGCAATATATATCATTCTTAGTTCTGCAATATATATCATTCTTGTATTAAATAATAACAAAACAAAACAAATAATTAGGTTAACCTAACAATACATTGGGGCTTTCAACAAACATGACAAGTTCTGCAATATATATCATTCTTATGTTGAAGAAATAAAAAACAAAACAAATAATTAGGTTAACCTAACAAAACAATGGGGCTTTCAACAAATGTGACAACTATAACCACAACCACCATCCTCATGTCAAAGACTCGACAGGAACTGGTTGGAAGGCAGTGCTTGGTTATGTCTGGGTATTTTGCAAGCCTTGGGTATTATGATTTTCAACACAATTAAAATTCTTTCAGATGCCATGTTTCCATCCACTTCCACCAATACTATAATGAATTCTAAACACCACACACCTGAAGTCTAACATTAAAATTCTGTTGATTCTATTACGATATTGAAATAAACAGGAACTTCTTTGCTTATGTTAAATTGTAAACATCTATTTTCACTTACCAATCCTTGTAATTGATAAAAACACGTACAAAACAAGAAATGACCAGATGCCTCGTAACAGGGTATCTAAGTTCAACATTTATATATCATTCTGTCTGCGTAGAATTAACCTACGTCTTCAAGTAAAGATATATTAAATGGTTTGTATAACATCGTCAACTTGCACTCTTGTTAATTCACCCAGGCTTGATACCACAACAAGACCTCATGAACATAAACATTGGTGCCTGGCAAAACAGAAGGATTTGGATCAGCTGTAATAACTTGTTTTGTTACCATTGGGAATAAAATAAATTTTGAACTTTTTTATATGTTTTAATCTGTATTTGTTGAACAGTCAAAAATTTAACAAACATTTCTAAATTTATTGCCAGCCTGTTACCAGGAATGAAACAAAGATTGTACTTAACTTACAACTTTTAAAATGGTTGTGCTTATCCATTAGGTTACTGATAAGTGCGTAACATTGTGTAACTATGAGGCTATGGATAGACGAGTTATATTGCGTATCTATGAGGGAAATGGTATCTCCCCACCAAACTGTATCAAATTTGTTCCACTTGTTTCTACTCATAATTTGCCAGTAAAAATGAAAACAGCTATATTCATGTAACAAAAAGCTGGTTCTGTTTACAAAGGAGACGGAAATGAAATAAGTAATATTTCTTTTTCTTTTCTTTTTTTTATTTCTAGGTAGTAAAAAATTTCTAGAAATTAAACTAGAGAATAAAACATAGTGGATCCCTCTTAGAATTGCTTTGTTCTTTAAATAGTTTAGAGAGCACAATTAGTACACAGTAAAAATAATCTATTGCAGCCTTTTCTTTTTAATTCTTACACTATGAAAAGGTTTTTACAATCTATGTTATTAAAGTAGAATACTACATGTAACCGTGGTTTCGCTTTCTCCAAAAATTGTGTGAACTCTACATCTTATTAATACTAAAAAAGTTTGAATAACAGAATCAAGGAAATATGTTCAAAACACTCTTGCAATGTTAGGACAATTTTCGAACAATTACAACAAAAATGTACCAAAATAAAAAATTCGCGAATCTACGAAAAGTAATTTACAGTTTTACAGCAAATAACATTAAAAGATATTTATAGGTAACTGATGAAAGAAATTTGTTAGAACTAACGTAAGCTGTCAATAAAACTGTGTGGGAAATAATTATGTACTGAGTTCACTCCCCTTAGTTGTAAACACATAATTTAAATTATAGCAAAAAACACATGTTCTTTTAATTTTCAAGCAAATTGTTTTGACTAACTGACAAACTGAAACAATAAATTCTAACAATTAAAACTTTGCCTATAATCTTTGTTTGATGAAAAGCAACAGTTTTATGAATGGAAATAGAAAACTAACTGAGAACACTTGAATCGATCGTGTGAGTATGCTATTACTAAAGAGATTCTATTGAGCGGTAATTGTAATTAAGTTGTTTACCTGAGTTTTATTTTTTTACTATCAAATAACCTTTTAGGAAAACTGGGTAAAGGAAGAAAAATTACAAAATTATTTCTTGGAAACAACATTTCTGGAGTGAGTCAAAAAGTCAAAAAAAATAATATAAAATGCAACAATTATATTTATCATATAAAATAACCTTGTTTTCAATGTAATACAACCATTACAAATACTTTATATTACACTAGTCTAAAATAACCCTAGCTGCAACATGCGAGTAACCCGTGGAAAGAGTGCCCACAGGCTCGATTAGTGAAGTCTCCTAAACTTGTTCCATAAAAGTTCATATAAAGTGAAAACTCATGTAAGAAACAATACATACCAGCCATCTCAGAGTTCCTATAGTGTATGCCTTTAACATCATATCACTCATTTTAAATATTAGGCTATTTGAAGCAGCGGTGTTGTAAATAAGGTTTGTCATGCTGTAAGAAAAGTGCTTGATCATTTTATGGATTATAATGTTAATGGTGCATATGGAATACAGACATCAGTGTTACAATGTTAGTTACACTCAAAAGCCATCTTCTACTCCTCTTCCAAGTATATAAATCATTTATAAACGTTCTACTGTGCAGTTCAGGGCATGAATAGCTGTGTTGCCGTGTCAAGTTCAAATCCCAAAGAGAGTTAACTCCATGAAAACCAGGCAGTAGCTACAGCCTTGCCCTCTTGTCATTTCTAGTTAGAGGTAGAACGTGAATAATTGTTGTAGAAATGGTGTGATTCTGTGGCTGCGAAGATGGTTAACTTTATTCCCAGAGGAGTTGATACAACAATAACTTATGCATAAGATGCTCATACTAGCTGCTTGGATTACAGCTGACACGGATAATTATAACAGGGAATATTCAGAGCAATAACAGAATTCTAAACCGTAAAACGAAAAAATATCCTATATAAAAGTTGAGTGTGGAAGTTGAGCATGATATTGTTTTATTTCCCAGTCGTCACAAAATGGAAAAATTAAATTAAAGTTAGGTAGAGTTTCTTAACAAAACATTATTAAAGTTATTCAAGACAATAAAAGGAAATGTTTAATGTTTTAATACCAAAAGAATAGAGGAACTAGCTGTTTAATGTTTCAGAGAGGAAATTGTATTGCAAGTAATATTAATTCATTCCTTAGAGTCTAAGCAATCTGGATTTATTCTCAAGGTTCCTCAAACCTGTACAGGACATTTTTCTTTTTTTTTTAGAGAGAGTCATTAACTTCTTCCAGAATTTCAGAGTTTAAGACAGACACAGAATATCATATTTTACGTAGCCCTAGACTTTCCGAATTATGCTTTATCTTGCCAAATATTCGTTAATTTAGCACTTTCACAAATTGTATTGCTTTCACGTGTCTCCAATTTAACTGTTTCACACAAACTGCATGTGTCAAAAAACTTATACAGAATTTTCATGAAAGGGTCTGGAAAACCAAACAACATGAAATAACTCTGAGATAGCATTATACACTATTTCCTTCCTATACTCTTTTCAATGTGTTTGGTGGATACAAAAAATGCAGAAAGTATCGGTAACACTATTTAGACCATTGTAAGACAAAAAGTGATTGCAAACATGTCCTAAGGTGTGGTAGGAGTCTGCCAGGCATGGTATTAACCATAAGAACAGCCTAAATAAATGACACAGTGTACATGATACTATAAGAGAGACACTATAACACTAAAATTGGTTGTTCTTGGACATACAATGTGTGATCTGATATTTATTTCAAACGGTCTTAATGGCAGAACTCAACTCTTATTCCCTCTTTAATAGGGACAACTTTGTACATTTGCAAGAGTGCTCTCACTTTTTGGTAGGTATTTTCATTACTTTTAACAAAACCAAGAGGGAAATGCGATCCTGCATTAAAGCCGGATTTTCATATTTTTCTCCTAATTTTTCAACACAAATGAATGTTTCTTAGTACCCTTGGGACAAGCTGAAATGATCAGTTTATTGAGTGAGGTTTTTATTCTTGTTGAATATGTACAATGATGCTACATGTTGGTGAAAAGGTGTGTGAAAGCAACACTGTGTGTGAGTATGAAGCAAATCCATTGACTAACAACAAAGTTATTACAGAAAACCAAAACTTTAACGCAAAATAATAAAGTTGTTAAAGAACAATGTTAAATGTCAAGGTCATCTGAAGGTCAAGGTCATAATGTTGCATGTTTGTGAAAAGGTCTTGCCTAAGCAACAATGTGTGTGAGTATGAAGTAAATCGGTTGACTAATGAAAAAGTGATTAGAGGAAAATGAAACTTGACGCAAATTGTTAACAATGAAAAATCTGGTTAAAAACAACCATGTTTACTGTTTTATGTAGACATGCGCATTCTGATTGACAAAGCACTGAAGCATTTCTTAATTGTTTAGGAAATACTAATATTATGCAAACATGGAAATATATTATTGTCCTTGACATTAAAGGAAAACACAATTTTAAACATTTTTGCTATATATATATATTGTAGAAATACCTACCCAAAAGAGCGAGTACTCATGAAAATGGACAGAGTTGTCCCTCAAATGAAAAGAGGGAATTAGTGTGTGTCTCATCAGGAGATTTTCATCATTGTGTTGTTCGATGGACAGTCCAATACCAAGAGCACATTACATTATTGGCTGTAGAAGCAGATCATTATTATCATGTTATTCAATATTGTAGCCATAGATTATCCAATGGTCATATACCTTTAATTACCATACATAACGAGATCACATGGTCAAAGTCACAACTCCAATCAATACACCATTGACCCAGTTTGAATCCCCTAGTGGGGCCGTGACAGGGGTGGGGAATGAGAGTAACAAAGTGCCTTTCCCCACAAAGCAACCCCTAGGAACCTGTAATTATTTGACCTTTGCATAAATTTGCATAATGAATATTCAATAATCAGACTTATGGAACATATCGTCAAACACTATATGGATGGCACTAAGCAAGTCTCATTATAGGACATACAACAAGGGTCAAACTCTAAACTAGCTGTTAAAATTATTTATCAAATAACATAACCAATGTAATATAGCCTTAAGGAATATCTTTATATTACACTACACTTATATAAGACCAGCTGTGACATGTATGAAATCTGTGGAACGAGTGTCTATCAGTGGGTCCTTAATAGTCACATGATAAAAAGGGTCTTACGCTTGTTGTCATTTTAATATAAACGTAATGAAACCAAAGGCTCCCTTAATAACATGTCTTAAAGATTTATAGTAAATGTCAACTCATGTAAGATTCTATATATATGATTTTTATTTTTATTTTCATAAGTTGCCAGTGATCACAGTTTTAACCTCTAAAAACCCTCAACATGTAAAATTAAATAAACCTATTATGGCTGCATTTTTTAGTAAACACAATATCATCCATAACATAAACATAGTACAAAAACTGTGTATATTGTACTTTTAAATACAAAATAGAGTGCACTATAGCTCACTGAATGACACCAGACTTAATTATCACATTGACATAGTGTCTTAACACATGAGCCATCGCTATCTATTTACTCTGGTCTTGTAATTGTATAAAAACTGCAGGGTGAACTGGCTTGACCACACAGTATGCAGTCCCGTGTGTACCTACCACACAGTATGCAGTCCAGTGTGTACCTAAGTTCCCTTTTATTTTAATATATTTGACAAAACATGATGAGAGATTGTAACTGTTAGACGGTAAATTAAATAAGCCAAAATACACTATTACTAAACACACTTGTTGACCAGATGTTCATATTTAATTACCCAGTAGTTCTTAGTACAATGTTTGTTGGAGTCTGAGAATGAAACCATGGGGTATTACATTCCAACTCAATATGTGTATATAGTACAACGGTTTTGTTTGCTTATACTATGAACCTATTGCATTGCTGTATAAACTACAAGTATTGATATTTTAGAAGGATATATTTTGGAAGCTTTGATTTTAATTCAGGCTATCAAAGTAATATGACTTGTTGTAAAACATTGGTTTGCTGAAAGCAGAAACAACTAGCTTCACAATAGATATGTACACTAAAACACTGTTATTAGCTGAGATTTGTAGTCATAAACATTACTATAAACTAGAACAAAAAGTGCGACAAAAAATTATCTTTTAAAACAAACCCAGCTTTATACTGGTTTCAACTACTGGAACAAAAAATGTAAGAAAAAAATATCTTTTAAAACAAACCCAGCTTTATATAATGTTTCAACTACTTGCTTACCGCCTCCTCGATAGCCTAGGGTAGATGGCTTCGAGTGTGGGAGGTCCCGGGTTAAATCCCCAGTCAAGGACCGCGTCATACCAAAGACGTTATAAAAATAAAAATGGTACCAGTAGTGCCCTTGGTTAGAACTGAACATTGTAAAAGAGAAATACTGGCTCTTTCTCAAGAATTAAGATAGGAAAATAAATGTAATGGATAAAATCTGGGAAAGAAAATTGGCTGTTGTGGCGGGAGATGAAAAAAACGAATGACCACGCAGAACCGACAAACGTCCTGCTTCAAGAGACAGAAAAAGAACACCAGAGCTCATTTGAAAACCATGAAAATAAATAAATATGTTATAATGTTATATTTAGCCTGTATATTGTTTTATAAAAAGAAAACGACTTGCAGCTGTCGTGAAATTTCTGCTTGCTTTGCTTGGATGATAAGCAGTCAATTGTATATACCTTTAACGAGATAGTTTATTCATCTGCCTTACACCATTTTGCTTCTCTTTTTTATCCTCATTCTGACATACATTTTCTATATTTTCAGATACTGGGCAACTCTAAGGTGAAAACTGCATCCATCTGCTTATATACGGTGCAACTTTGTTAACAAGATCAAACAACCAAATATGGGCAATGTATGCATAGCATCGGACACATTGAGGTCGTGAGGAGAACGAGTGATACCCAGAAAGTTGAAGAAATATCGGTGAACCATAATTATACCATTAACGATGGATTTAGAGTATCCTAACGAGTACTACCGAGCATTTTTATTAAACCTCACTAATAATGACAGTGGGTATATATATGAATATGATGATTATATGGACTACAATTACACTACCATTGACTGCCACTGGAATGCTACAAATCCAATCTTGCAGCTACCATGGTATACCTTCTGTATCCACACCCTGTTGCCAATTATCTGCTCGTTTGGAATTCTGGGAATCATCCTCACGGTGATTGTGTTGAGCCATAAGAACATGTCAACTTCTACAAACAGCTACCTTATATCTCTCGCCATGTCCGACTTGTGTTTCTTGGTTATAATGCCGCTGAAGTGTTTTGAAGGAAAGCTGGGCAGACTGGAGGAGTACTACTACCTTGTCATACGATATTACAGTTTTCAAATCATGAACATCTTTCTAATGGCATCTGTATGGTTGACGGTGATGTTGGCAGTGGAGCGTTACATAGCCATCTGTCATCCACTGCGCGCAATGTCCATATGTACAGTAACAAGAGCTAGAATTATCATACTGTTGATATATTTGTTTGCTGCCATCCTTCACATCCCACATTTCTTCACCCATGGTGTAGACTATTTCTACGATCCCTGTTTGGACAAAGAAGTCCCAATGCTTGGAATGCGAGCCTTGGGCATGGACCCAACATTTCGACTATTAGAAAAGTGGTTTAACAATGCCCTATTGGCGATAATACCATTTATTCTTCTTGTTATACTGAATGCATGCCTGATTCGTGAGATTCACCGATCAACAAACTACTTGCGCTATCATCTTGCCATTGATACAAATGTACAAACAATTATCTCAGCTGAAGAGGTAAAAATAACAATGATGCTGGTGAGCGTGGTGATTGTCTTCTTTTTATGTCAGGGACCATATATACTGCTGAATGTTGTTAAAACCATTCATCCTGACTTTGTTTTCCAGTATTTTCAAATTTTGACAATATTGACAATACTGTTACTCGTGCTACGGTCATCGTTCAACTTTATTCTTTACTGCTGGTTCAGTGAGAAGTTTTGGAACACATTTAAGCGGACATTTTGTAAATCTGCGTGCCTCATGTCGCGAGCGCCTACCTGGCTGAGATCTAGAGTGTGGAACCACAGTGAACATGGAAATAGTAACAACAATCGTAAGACCTCACATTTCAATACAAAAGAAACCACATGTTAAATCCTTTATACCTTCAATGGTAAAGTACTGTTACTGGTATTCAAATTATCAATTATTAATTTCTGAAATATTGACTGTAATAGGTGATAATTATAAAAATTATATTTTGACATATTTTAAAATCTATATTCAACAAATTTCTAGTTTTTGTACTTGAACGAAATTAAAGATAATAGTTTTTATATGCTTATACTACGTAAATATATATCTATTAGCTCTTTTCAAAGTGAATCTGTTTTTCAGCTCGCACAATCAAGAAAAACTTCTTAGTGATTTTTTTTTCTTCAAAACTGGATAAGTTATGCTGGTAATGTTCTATGAATGTCAGAGTTAGTGACTTCAACCAAATTGACTCTGTAGTGTTTATATTGTTGTATCTTTTATCCTACACTGTCTCATTATGAATAGAAAGATCTCTTAACTAAAACCACTTAAGCTCTTATGATTGATCTCTAGGTGTAAGTAAAATTATGGTAGTTTTTGCAGAGAAGGTATCAGTACAGCCAACGAAAGGGGAAGTAACTGTTAAATAGTAGACCCATCTCTAAAACAAAATCAGCATTTCACAGAATCTCTTTTTGTTATGACATACAAGAGTTTTATTTTATTGACATACTAATAAACTGTGTCAACTTAATTTCATAAAACCTTCAACACAAGTAGCATACTTACGAGTAAGGAGAAATCTTAAGTGCATTATTAGAATTCCAGATTCAAGCATTCTCGAAAAATGTACAGAACTGCCAAAACAAATCTTGTCCTTGTGATCGTGATAAAAAGTGAAGAGTCATTGGAAACTAATTGGTTGTTTGGCAATGACTTGTACTATCTATACATACATTTACCAGCTTGAATAATGTCATCTATGTCTTCTTTTATTAGTGGCAACAAATACGATTCTCTTGTCTGTCAGTGTTGTAGAATCCTTAACATTTATCTAGAGGGTAATGTGTAATATTATGAGCTTTACAATGTTGAGTGATTGCCAGTAACTAGGGCATTATTAATATTAACTTTCATATAATTCAAAACCATCTTAACAGTATTATAGTAAAAAATGTCTCAAATTTTCAATGAGCTTTATGCAAAACATTCTATTGTGATAAGGTAGTGCAGTGGAACCCCTCTACACCAGACTCCCTCTAAATTGGAAACCCCTCTTAACCGGACACCCTCTATATTGAAATCCCCTCTAAATCGGACTCTCTCTAAATTGAAAAAACCCTCTATACCGGACTCCATCTATATTGGAATCTCCTCTTTACCAGACTCCCTTCATATTAGAATCCCATCTATCCTGGACTCCCTCTATATTGGAATACCCTCTATCCTGGACTCCCTCTATATTGAAATCCCCTATATACCGGACTCCCTCAATATTGGAATCCCCTATATACCGGACTCCCTCTATATTGGAATCTCCCCTATGCCAGACTCCCTCAATATTGGAATACCCTCTATACCGGATTCCCTCTATATTGGAATCCCCTATATACCGGACTCCCTCTATATTGGAATCTCCCCTATGCCAGACTCCCTCAATATTGGAATACCCTCTATACCGGATTCCCTCTATATTGGAATCCCCTCTATACCGGACTCCCTCAATATTGGAATCTCCCCTATGCCAGACTCCCTCTATATTGGAATACCCTCTATACC
>ENA-OREC01001778-OREC01001778.1-marine-metagenome-genome-assembly--contig:-NODE-1778-length-11297-cov-11.364349_pt1 | contig 11297 bp, 2 predicted proteins | sample MGYA00248626_ERZ508543 | MGnify/ENA primary metagenome ERZ508543 (study PRJEB26211, sample SAMN05518279) | marine metagenome | isolation source: Puget Sound, Washington, USA | host: Bankia setacea... | reverse complement strand
GGGGGGGGGAGGTGTTCGACTTAAAATACTTATATTTACCGTACTCACACACGTGAAACAATGGAAATACAGTTACAAAACGATAAACATACGAACTTTACATGGTGTAAATTTGTCTTTTGAGTTGAACTCATACTGCACACTTAGAAGTTCTCTCTATAAAACGGTGTGGGTAATACTCTATGCTCAAACAATTCCTTAGTGTAGACTCCCATATCTTCTGATCACGGTTACCTCTAACTAAAAGTACGATTTTACAAAACCGACTCTAACATAATTAGCAGTACTTGTTTTGAATGTATGACAGTAGTAACGGATTCGGGTAGCATCTAAAGTAAAGCTACTATGCACAAAGGACCGAGAGATACACAGCATTACGTAAAACAACATGTTCAATGTCATCTTTAACACACGGTTTGTTGAAGAGTATACATGTTAAGTGTAGATTCTGATAAAATGTCTTAGTTCTTCATACAACACCTGGTCTCTGTGTTAACGTTTGATGTGTCAAAAGCCCGTACTCGGCCAGCGGAAAAAATATCCCAAATGTGTATTGTTTTTTACGAAGAACTACATGTAGTACATGTACGACTGAGTGTACCTCTATCCCCATTTACAATCAATCTACTATTAAACCGTGCTGTAATAAAATAACAGTGTATACTCTAATATACCACATACCTTTAATATCTGTATCTTTTATCTGGATATGCGTTTGTCTTTTTCTCTTACCCTAACAGTTATATCCGCACTTCACGCTCGCCTCACAGGGCTTCAAAACCCATCGGTGACCAACCAGCAAAATCACAATTTAATGTAAAAGCACATGTTTTCAAATTAGACGACGGCGATATTTTATCAGTAAACTAGATTGGCTATGTGTCTAGCGAGGTATTTCAGGACAAATTTGAAGCCCGGAAATTCTTGCGTTTCTAATTTATTTAAAGTCCATGCTTAACGTTCGTATTCCAAGTGAAACAGTTGCTGGTCGTGTGTTTACACTTTCATTTAAATACGGACCTGAGTCTTATATAAGAGAATGACGAGTTTTCTTCCTCTATTTTCTTGCCGATACGGAGCGTGTTTAATACTTATGAGACAAACTAATTGCTCTTAAATAAAATAAACAACGTATAACTGTTTACGGGTGCACACCTTTGAGTTTAATGTTAGTCTTTTGCGTTCCAATAAATGAACGGACGTACGAACGAACAAATAACGAATTATCGATATACATTAATAAAACAATATATGAAAGTTTAAAAGAAAAAAAAAAGATTGAAAGAATGAACTTAGGTAAGAAAAAGAAAGAGCAAAACTAATGATAGGCGGAATGTATAAACGAACGAATGAAGACATTGGCAAAGGTGAGTAACTCGTGAAGGAATGTTAAGAAACAAGGGAGTTAATTTTCAAAACCGCTTTGAGACGACCCCCGACTGTCAATTATTGAAAGGGGGCGGAGCTACCAACGTCATGCTTGGTGTGTATTGGAAACTTGTTCTTCATTGGTTTGCAGTGTTAGGTAAAGAAACTACATGCAGTTTCAAACAATTAAATTTTGTGAAAACGTGAATATGGATATGTGTGTAAACGCGTGAATTTCAAAAGTAGAAAAAAGGAGATTTTGTTGTGAATTGTGTGAAATTATACAGCTTCGGATACATTGAGAAATATCTTGTTTATTTTTACACAGGTAAATCGTTTGAAGTACAGGGAGCTTGCGTGTGTTTACCGAAGGAATTACTGATTAGAAACGTGAAACTACTGTATTGTGCTTCTGTGAAAACTGGAATTATGGTGCTTCGATGGATTAAATGAGCGGATGTACGGAAATATGGACATGATTTTACTTTTTAGATTTACTTGATCGAAGTGTTTGTGGCGAGAGTCAGGTGTGTTGTGTTACCTGCACAGTGTTCGGATAGGAACGGTTAACAATGCCACAATCATGGCGCGGTTTAGGAAAGGTTGCCGGTACAACCAGAACTTTGCACTGGTCTTTCTCATTTATACTGCTACAGTTTCTGTTCAAATTTTCACAGGGCCAAGGACCGGGTCTGGACAGTAATCAGCATTTTAACATATCAGAGAATCGGCCCCCGGGGACAGAAGTAGGTGTTCTAAGATCCCTATCAACATATACTTATTCATTTAGTGATGACACAAGTGTTCAGAATTACTTTAGACTAGATGCAAATGAAGGTCGCATTACAACAAAAGTTCAAATTGACCGGGAATTATTAAATTTACCAGAGAACCAATTCAATTTTCTGATAATTGCAACCAGTAGCGCAGGTGAAAACTACCCAGTGGAAGTTACTGTTGAAATTTTAGATGATAATGACAATAAACCAACATTTCCAAATCAAAGTGTGCCAATAACGTTTCGCGAAAATTCTAAAATTGGGTCAAATCATTATATAAAGACAGCTACAGATAATGATATTGGTCCTAATGCACTGGTTAACAGCTATGAAATAGTGAATACCGATGGACCATTCAGACTTGTATTTGATCCAGATCTTTATGGCGATGTTCTCATTGTTCAAACCACAGGAGAGTTGGACAGAGAGGTACGCAACCAGTACACATTCACCATCAAAGCCAGAGATTCCGGCTCACCTCAGAAAACTGGAACTACCACCATCACCGTCAGAATTGAAGACGAAAATGATAATCCCCCAATATTTGACCCCAGCACTTACCATGCACAGGTTAATGAAACAGATGCTATTGACACATTTGTTATCCGGGTCATTGCATCAGACAGGGATATTGGTGTGAATCAAGACATCACCTACCAGTTTGCTGACCAGAATTCGGAAACAGCCCAGTTTAGAATTCAAAGAAGCACTGGGGAAATTTTCACAACTACCCAGCCGTTGTTTTGCCCTGATGGACAGTGTTTGCTAAGAGTAGAAGCGCGAGACCATGGGGTACCATCCTATTCTGGTCGTGCGTTTGTGTATGTGACAGTCGTTGATACCAATAACCACGATCCTGTTATCTCGTTCATACATGTACCTGATGCAACTAAAGACTTCTCCAGTGTCAATGAAGATGCTAAAGATGGAGATATTGTCGCTGGTATTACAACTTCTGATGAAGACGATGGGAAGAATGGTCAAACAAGTGCACAAGTCATAGCTGGAAATGAACTCAGGCACTTTAGATTTGATGCCTTTGACGATAACAATTATATAGTACGGATTAATGGGGACAATGTGTTAGACAGAGAGCGTTACCATATCTACAACCTTACTGTTCAAGCTAGAGACAATGGCAGCCCTCCAAGAATCTCAATCAGGTATTTGTTGATCTATGTGAATGACATCAATGACCATGCTCCAGAATTTATCAACAAATCTGTTAGCCTGTATCTCAGCGAAACAACAAAAGTGGGAAGCTTCATAGCGAGTATGTTAGCCAACGATTTAGACACTGGCATCAACGCAAGACTTACCTATATAATTGAAACTGGAAATGATCAAGGTTGGTTTCACATTGATACAGAAACGGGTCTAGTGTCTCTACAGAAACCATTCCAGTACGAGATAGAACATGAATTTCACATGAACATCTCTGTACATGATGGAGCCCTGAAACCACTGAGAGACTTTGCAACCTTAACTGTCAGAATATGGGACGAAAACAATAATGCCCCAGAATTTGTACAGACAGTTTTCAATGTTAGTATTGACGAAAACCTTGGTAGTGTGATTCCGGTTGCCTTGGTAACAGCCACAGATACAGATTCTAGCCTCAATGGTTCCCTGACCTATGAGTTTACGCCTGATGTAGAGCAATTATACCCGGGAACCTTCCTGATCGATGCCCCTACTGGTGATGTCACAACCAAGAAATCTTTAGATCGAGAGGAGATTGAAGCATACGTTATACGGGTGCTGGCTAAAGACAAGGGTCCTGCTCCATTAACTTCTACAGCCACAGTGTATCTTAAAGTCAATGACATAAATGATAATTCCCCTGTGTTTTACCCAAAGAAATATTTTGCCAAAGTGATGGAAGGTCAAGGTCAGGGGCTACCGGTCACTTTTGTTTCAGCTGTGGACCTTGATGCTGGAGCCAATGGTAATGTCATCTATTCCTTTGCCAGTGCAGATTTTGGTAAATTTTCTATCGATTCAAGCTCGGGACTTGTAACAACAAAGGCTGTGCTGCAAAAAGATCAAGGAAGTAGCTACACATTGACAGTAAAAGCTAAAGATCAGTTTTCAAGCCAAATGGATACAGCTACAGTACAAGTATCAGTCATTTCTCCGTCTGATCCACAACCGTTTTTCGAAAAAGATGTCTACACTTTTGAAATTGTCGAAGACAATGGTACAACTTTTCCTACTTATGTTGGTAGTATTGTAGGTACTGTCATAGCAAGATCAGACACCCCATCAGCAAGTTTAAGCTATACCATAAGTGAGGGCGATCCGGAATCTCTATTGAGCATTAATTCAGCTAGTGGAACAATTCAACGAGCCAAACTTGTAGATCGTGAGCGTTATCCTTTCTTCAGCCTCAAAGTCATTGCAGCAATTGGAGATAAATTTGCTGAAACAACCGTCAACATTACTGTGAAAGATGTAAATGACAATGCACCTCTGTTTGATCACCATAATTGGAACATTGACTTGATTGAGAACTGGCCGGTTGGACACGAAATAATAATAGTTAGAGCTGTGGACTCAGATGCTCCAGGACAGAACTCTAGGGTTTCATATTCTCTACAAAGAGACCAGTCTGGGATGTTTGGTATTCAGTCCGATACTGGGCTTTTATATTTGAACAAACCAGTCCATATGTTGCGTACTGACAGTGTTACGTTAACTGTGGTTGCTATGGATGCCGGTTCGCCTTCTTATACAGCTTCACAAGATATTACACTGACTGTGAAAGATGTAAATGATCATTCTCCACAGTTTCCTCACACCATTTACGAACTGTCCTTGATAGAATCATATCCAGTGAACAGTCGTTTCTTCAGTGTTGATGCCGTTGACGTAGACAATGGAAACAATGGTGCACTTACCTACAACATTACTCGCGGAAATGAAGATAAAAAGTTTGGTATCTTTCCCGACGGTAACTTGTATATTGCCAAATCTTTAGACAGGGAGACCAAAGATTTGTACAAACTTAGTGTACGCGCTCAGGATAAGGGGCAGCCACCAAGAAATAGTGAATGCAACATAACTGTTCACATTACCGATGACAATGATAATAAACCAATTTTTCTAAATGCGACATACTTGTTCAGTGTTTATGAAAATCGCGACATTGGTGCTTACGTTGGTCAAGTTTTTGCGTCAGATGCGGATATTGGTCGTAATGCAGATCTATCCTACTCGTTTAAAGATCGACAAGCTGATTTCAGAATAGACCCGCAAACAGGGGAGATAACCTCGCTTGTGAGTTTTGATAGAGAACTCTTGGCGACCAGTGGTTATATGCTTGTTTTTGATGTTGTGGTAAGAGACAATGGACTAAGACCGTTAAATGACATTACCACAGTGAGAGTACAAATTCTGGATGTAAACGATAACCCACCTAAGTTCCGTCAGAGAATTTATTCTGTAAGCGTGTATGAAAATGCTCCAACTTACTCAAATGTAACTGTTGTGAAAGCTGATGATGCAGATTCTGGAATAAACAGCATTGTAACCTACGATATAACTGGTGATAATGATGGAACCTTTGTGATTGACCAAACCACAGGGCAGATAACTGTGGCAAAATTGCTAGACCGTGAAACACTTGACCATTATGTGCTTGCAATTCAGGCAACTGATTCTAGTAATACTGAAAGGTACAGTGCCTCATGCATGGTTAAAATCACAGTCAAGGACTACAACGATAACTTCCCGCTCTTTGCTCAGTCCCAGATGGACACTATTGTCAAAGAGGATATGAAACCTGGTTACGAAGTTGCCTACTTTCCTGCAACAGATACAGATGAAGGTGTGAATGCAGAAATCACCTACACTATGTCTGGTGTGGACCACAATGGCACATTTGGCATTGATGAACACACAGGCAAAATATATCTCCAAAAAACGCTGGATTTCGAACACAAGCAGAATTACCGCTTGAATGTCACAGCCACGGATAATGGTATACCTCCTTTGCCCTACTACATTCGATTCAGTATTAGTGTTGAAGACGTGAATGACAATAAGCCGGTGTTTCAAAATGAGCCTATCACTTGCCGTTCTCTTGAACACTCTAGTGGTGCCGTCTGTGCAGTAAAAGCCATAGATGTTGACTCGGGTAAAAATGGCGAGGTCCAGTATCAAATAGTAAACCAGGATCCTCAAGGCGAACATTTCAAGATTGTGAAAAACACCGGTCAGATATATATTGATAAGGAGACAGACAGGGAAGAAGCGTCGATCTATACACTTATTATATCCGCTACAGACCAAGCTGAAAATGTGGCCGAGCGATTGTCCTCTGAAACCCATGTTACCATTATCATTGACGATATAAATGACAACAGCCCCGAAGTAACCTCCTTTAACGCCATTGCTGTACCAAAATCATTGCCAAGGTATGAATATGTGACAACGATAACTGCTCACGATTCCGACAGCAATGACAACGGCAGGTTTGCACTTCAACTGTTGCAAAGTAATGAGTTCTCTTTAGACAGCAGTACTGGACGTCTTATTTTAACAGCATCATTGCCGGACATACCGATAAAGTACACGGCAACAATTCAAGCCAACGACTATGGAACCCCAAGTCAAAGGTCCTCACAGTTCCCTGTCACGATTATCCTCACCGATTCACCAGACGGTCCAGCGTTTCAAGGAGAGCCTTATCAGGGTACGGTGTTTGAGAACGTCGCGTCGAAGATAATTCTTACTGTGAAAGCTGAGTCGCAAGATGGTGGTTCTGTGGAATATTATATAACTAACATAACAAACACGGCGACTGGTAAACAAGCTGAGCGATACTTTACAATCGACAAAGGTACAGGAGTTCTAACCGCTGTACGAGCCCTAGACAGAGAGTCTGTGGGTGGTGAGTTCGATGTTACAATATATGCAGTGGATACACAAGGATCTAAACCTAAGACTACCTCTACAGTGGTAAGTGATTTTATATTTTTCCATGTCAAGACTTTTGTCAAAAATGTACTAAATTAGACCAAAACTTCCAAGTATATCAGATAGATCTGACTAAGGACGCTTCTAGACTGACAACAAAGGTCTTAGTTTTGTATTTAGATCCTTTTCGTACCGTTTTTAGTCCAAAGGGTGGTCTTCATAGCGGAACTTGACTGCATAATATATATATTTATTTTTTTAGAAAGTCAAGTGTTTTTTTATTTCAAAATCAAGCTTATAGATACAAACACCTATTGAACTTGGTGTTTTTATGTTGTGAAGGTTAATTGGCATATTTAAGTTTTAGAAAATAAACTTTGTTACTGTAACACTCTAAACTGTCAGAATGTCATAATTATCGGTATATAAAAACAATAAATATAATAATACAAAAATGTGCATTTAGAACTTAAAAGTACAAAACAGCCAATAACCATCACTAAGTGAAACAAAATACAGATTCCATTGATTATTGACATTTACCTGAAACTTGTAATTTGTATGACATAAGTCTGAAATGGTTAGTTACATGTGCTTTAGTCTGCTAAGTTGGTAAATCTGTGGGCATAGGAATGGATGTTTTTCTCAGCTCTATTGAAAGTAAAGAGACATAAGCTTGGTTTTATTCTATTGGGAAGTCCAGAATGTGATAAACAGTGTCATTATATCTGGTCTAATACAACAGGTACTCTATACATCAAAGGGTCCCCCAATGTGAACCTTTATATTATCATTGAATTAATCATTTCTATTGGTCAAACAGCTGTGTATAGGTTTTTGGCACCTTTGTATTTTTCCTACCAAAATACAAATGTTTTATGACATATGTTCTCTACAGTGAGATAACATCTTGGATTGGGGTGGCTCAACACTAGACCCAGGTAAAGGAGAGCTGATCAATAATATAGCTATTCAAAATGGTTTGCCCTGGGGTGAAAGCTGACCATTCCAATTAGTTGTGTCATACATTGGGTTACCTGTGACAAACGCTTGAAAGATTTATTTACCCGCAGGTGAAATTGATCAGAACTCAAGATATATGAAAGTGAACAAAAGTAATTCCATATTAATTGAAAAGCCTGACCTTCAAAGAGCAGTATTAGAGGGTTAAATTAGTGGTTATGAAATGTTAATATGTATTGGGGACTTAAATTTTGATTTGATTACAAGGGTGTCGTATATAGTCATTTTGAATGGGTGCGGGATTACAATCCATATTTTACCCATGGTATATTTACTTAAAATGAACCAACATTGAAATAAATGCTGTGTTGACATAATGTATAATGAATATCATTTCTGTCTGATATTTACATTTCAAGTCAATGAAATCTACAAATTGATGTCTGCAATGGTGCCAATTTGAAAAAGCTTGAATCTTGATGTATATAATAAGTATTTGAAATGAGCGCTCACCAGATTAGTGAAGTTACATAGAAATGATAATTTAACACATGCAGTTCAAATATACATATATATACAAGTAAATAGATTTTGCAAGGGTGTCAAAATTAAACGTTAGATTTCCGAAAGTGTCATCTATAGATAAAAGTTTATACTAAACACTGGGGCAGTACTTTGGTCTTTTTGTTTCATAAGGTGCGATAAAAACAATTGATTATAGTATTGATTTTGTGATTGTGTAAAGATTGAATATGCATTACTACAGTTCATATGAAATGCCCGGTTTTCCCATTCCTGAACAAGTGAATTTGATAAAAGTTTCAAAGAGATAACCAACTTCAAAATTGAGTATCAAAATGCACTAAATTTGACCAAAAGTTATAAGTATATCAGATAGATAGGGCTTTCTTGCTTATGTTGTATGCAGTTGTCAAGGATGAAATTAAAAACTATTTTTTCCTTTTATCTGTTTAAACTGTCAAACTGGGAGATAAATGGAGATAGTGAGTGCTGTATCTGGGATAGAAAGGGGCTACTAGAATATGTAAATACTTTTAGGGGACAGCTTAAAGGGGCAAAGCTTTGTTATCCCAATTGTTGTCAATAACTTTAAGGTTACCAAGTTTAAAAGCAATAGTGAAAATACCAACTTCAAACTTATGAACATATTTATTAAATCCCAAGGGGAACTAGGTGTAAAATATACTGTCCTTCAATATTTATTCTCTCTCTGACAATTTTAAGCCCTAGCTACACTGATACCTAAATTTGAAAACTCCATGGTTACTAACAAATTACCATAAGATATAAAGAGATAATCCCCTGCAATTAGAGAGTTTACTTATAACGAAAAAATAACAATTCAGTTTATGGAATAATATACAAACATTGGTTATATATACAATACATTGATAATTACCTGTTCTTGCTTTTATCAAAGGAAAACAATATTGTATTCACTTTTTATGACAACTTCAAAAAGGTTGTAAAGTATAAGAGCCCAAGGTCTATAATTAGGTTGAACAATTTACATATTTTAATTGACTAGATACATTGTTATATGCGCACCTTGACAGGCTGTGTTCATTTACAGGTAGATTAACAGGTGTTAACGAAGGTGGGATTATAAAACTAAGCATGTAGCAGTAAATAAGATAAATTCCTTAGGCTAGCTAGTGATTATGAAATTTTGTATGATACTTTACAAAGTTTTTTTTAGATGTAACAATTAGTAAAACGTAAGCTACTAAATAAAACACTTTTTATTTTTATTAAACACGTTTAAGACACGATCGTTCACTCAGTCATCCTACATGTATACAGTATAACTTAATATCTAATTGAAATTAAACATGAACTAGTAAATCAGCTACTGTCTCGAGATGACACATAGTTCAACTTTATGACTTTTTGGTACATTGTAACCTTATGACTCACCATTGTAACATTGATGAATTGAAAGGTAGGTGGTTGGATCCCAAATGTTGATGAATACTTTTACCTGTAAGGCATTAGGTTTGACAAAAATGTGAGAGGTATTTATTTTGTAGATATCGACTTTATCAGTAGCAATTTTTGTGGTTTGAATTTTTCCGTCTAAAGCGTAATCTCTGAATAATTATCGAAACCGCTAAACCCCTAATGCAATGCAAAGGTATGACTTTGTTTGTTTTGGGAATTTCCTCATACTCAGTTTTGTGAAAATCATTCAGTTGTCTCAACCCAATATGTAACAATGAAAGTCCCCACCCTTAAGCTTCCCAAAAATGTTTATTGTTATATTATTATTGAAGTATTGTAATTTGTGTACGGAGTGGAAATAATCACAATTGTCTTCTTATTTATGTATTCGTAAATTTAGTTATAACAGTTTTCCATTTGACCCATAACTATGTTTTGTTTAACTCTCGGACTATGTGGAACACCGAATTTGTATAACTGTTTAACAATAGTCACGTTTTTTTCTTCTCAATATTTCAAACTTTTCAAATAAAATTCTAATAATACTTGGTTATAAACATTATAATGGGATTAAGTTTGGTTATGAAGCAGTCATTTATTTAATTTTAGTCTAGACTCCCCTAACCTAATGTCAAAACTTATACAAACCAATGATTGCAAATTGATTGTGTTCATTTGAAGATAGTTTTGTTTAGCGATTACCGTTGTTATCTGTTAAAAATTGAATGAATAGATTTTAGGATTTAGCCATGTTTTTACAAAAGTTCATGAACATACTTGGTCTTTTAAGCTCATGAAAATATTGAGACACACACTTGATTGACACAACCTGTACAGTATACCCTTAATGTTATTTCATGTATATGTATATCCATGGAGGTAAACATGGGGAATAATGTGAAGAAACTGAATGACGGATTTTAGAACATGTCTTTGAGATCCATGGTGTTAGCCAATCAGCCAATATTAGAGAGAAAAATGGAAAACTGTTAATCACGTATTTGTTGACTATATAAGTACATGTACTGCATTAATGCTATCAACTCTAACCAACATCTGAATAAATCAAGCATGCTACTAAGTGTAGTTACAAGTGCTGTCATTGGCTACTTATGTATATAAACAATCAAAGAAGAACAAACAAATTATGTGCGCATGCTTGTATACAAACTATGTACATGTTCAGTAATGTTTATATGCATGTGAACTAAGTATTAGGGGCAAAACAAACGAGAATCTAAATATGGCTGGTTCATGTTTAACACCTTGGTCATGGAAATACTATACAGTAGCTAACTTATTAAC
>ENA-OREC01001777-OREC01001777.1-marine-metagenome-genome-assembly--contig:-NODE-1777-length-11297-cov-15.162389_pt1 | contig 11297 bp, 7 predicted proteins | sample MGYA00248626_ERZ508543 | MGnify/ENA primary metagenome ERZ508543 (study PRJEB26211, sample SAMN05518279) | marine metagenome | isolation source: Puget Sound, Washington, USA | host: Bankia setacea... | reverse complement strand
GACTTCTGTTGTGTTTCTGGAACTGTTGACAGTGTGAAGACTTCTGTTGTGTTTCTGGAACTGTTGACAGTGTGAAGACTCCTGTTGGTAAATGACTCAGGATGGAAGATCTGATGACCTGGTTAGTAACTGGTGGCATGTTGTAGCCTACATACGGTTGTATCGATAAATCATCTGTTTACAGTTTGGGCATGTGTGAACTACATCTTTACAACCATCAATACAGAAAGGAAACAGACAACATCCTGCATCTAGTCTGGGTAAAAAAGAATAAAAGTTTAATAATGAGAGTTGAATTAACAATCTAGATATACCTTTTAACAGTTCATTAACAGTTGCTCCTGGTTTACCAAACTCTTTTCTAGACCAAGGTTGTGTTATCAAAAGTACCATAATATAAGTCCATTAACAGGCTTCAATGAGATCAACATATGCAATATATAACGAAGACATTTACCAACAATATCGTTCAGCACATTTAACAAAATATGTAAATGGACAAACCAAAGAAGTAAAAACGATGTCCCAGAAAATTTAAAGAAAGGTCATTTTGTTCTTGACAAGATGGACGTAAAACCTTCAATCACAATAGTTTGAGAACTTTCATGCATGAGTCTGGTGAATACAGTACCTACCCTATAAAACAGAGAATGCAACAGGCAAGCCATGCTAGAGTTCCAGGCTCATACATTACTCCTGTGATAATGTTTGCATAGCAATAGGGACACCTGGAAAAAAACATAAACACAATATTTTAAAAGTGTACATAGCAAAAGGCACTTTCCATTTTATGTGAGTATATTTGAGAAGCTTACTTTCACATCCTGCAAGTTTCTAGGATTTTCCCTCATCCATACACATGAACGAATACTGCAATTAAAGTTTCTTCTGTTACACTAAATACAAAGCTTTTAGCAAAGTTGTGTATTTGGGACATCCGATGCATGATGACAAATAAAGTGATTACAGAAAATATCTCTGATGAAATGTGCTAAAATCACTAAGCACAAGTGTAAATTTTGTTACAATTATACAGCGCACATTTTAACGTTAAACAATGTTCTTGAAAGGCTGGAAAGTACCGTGTATGTGCTGGATCCTCCCCCAACTTTTGATCTACAACTGTCATTGGCTGCATCAGTACCACTTGACATTCACCTGGTTGGTTTCCATGGGACTGGTAATGCCCTGCAGCAGGATGACAACAATAGCTTATATGTTGTATATACACAGCACTAATTATGATAATACAGTAAAACTTACCTATAACAACAACTCCCATCACACTATCATGCTGACAACAATCGTTATACCTCTCAGTTGAGGCCAATGTATCTTTACACTGATCCCACGGCTGTTGTCACAGACAGTCTACTGGGCTCAAGCACTGAAGGCCCTTCAGTCAAATTTGACATGGTAGGAAACTGCACTGAAGTGTTCACTCAACTGAAAGATCTTTACTACACCAGCTTCCTTGTCCATACTTGATGACATAAGAGTACATACACGTAGAAACGTACTATACTATTTTGCTTTTAGTGAACAATGAGCTGATTGAGTCAGTCAAAATCATCTAACATGCTGGCACAGTCTTATTCATTCAAGCTCATTTTGTACTGCAGAAAATGCTATTGAAATAAATGAGAACGGTTGCTGAATTTTCAAACTGGTAAAACTGTGCTGGTAAATGTATATATACTTTGAGAATAAATGTCATTTCCCTTGGATGTCAAAGAGGAAAACGAAAAATAGGATATAAGGGATTGTACACTGTAACACCACGAAATTGAACATCCCGGTCGAAGCAGAAAATACTTTAACTTTTAGATTTGGTTTGTGTACGGCATTATATTTTATTGAGACATACAGTATTTATTTTGCAGGTGGTAGCCAGTTCTCATGCAGGGTGTTAAAGATACATTTTCGCTTAAACAAGAAGTATCGGGAACTAACTTTCACAGTTGTCGTTTGCGTTTGCTTAAGCCCTAATAAAGATAAACAAATTCATAGTATATATGTACTTTAAAGTTTCCCTTGTACATGTTGTATGCACTGCTTTGATTTACAAGTATGAGGGTGAAACCCCCCTTTTTAGTACGCCGGATGCCGGGCTATTTCAAGCCGTATTCCGGATGCCGAGGTTCTGTACACCGGATGCCACTTTTGGAGCAAACTAGATTCGGAGGCCATGAATTGAAATGTAAAAAGTAATATTAGGACAAAAAAGTCTTAATCCAAACAACTCATCTTTTAACTGATAGGGTTAATTTATGATAATATCAGATTATAAGCGGGATCAGTTGTTGCCGGGTTTTAGCAGTCGTTTCAGTCGCTAATATTTTATTTCCCCTACTATTCGACGAAATTGTCTACAATCGTGTTTAAAACTGTGCTGTAGGTTGTAACCAAATAATTCATTTGTTCAAAAATCTTTTTCAATAGCGTCATTAAGCACAATATATCGTCCTTGCTTTCAAAGTTTTCTCAGCAATTCCAAAACATCTTGTAAATGGCGTTAGGGTTATGTTAATCCCTCTTTTTAACAATTTAAACGCTCAGATTAACCTTTCTCTTGTACTAATGAACAGGCATTGAGAGTTTTGATTGATGTTAACATGACCTTGACCTCAAAATCTAAGGCAGCATTCACTGTCATGATCAACATAGACACTTCAATTGGTTTATGCTTTGTGTTTATAGTATGTAAAACTCCTAATCTTTGGACATTTAGCTTTTCCCATATCAGTATTCTTATTGTCCAATTTGATTTCTGAATAAAAAGTCAATAATACAGTTCAAAGCACTATATGGTTCTCTGTGGTGACAGGTGGGGATTCTGTCATAATTATCTTTGTATGTAATCCTTTTCTGCGTTACAATCATGCAGTATGGGACCTATGGATATGTGGAAAACATTGTAAGAATACCGATATGGGAAATACTAAATGACCAAAGATCAGAGGTTTTACAAATCTCAGTTGCTTTTCATTATACGTAACATGAAACTTTCCTATGTTATGAAGCTATTGGGTTTAGGGTGTTCATTATAAACTCAAATACCTTTGTGTTCAACAAGTACATGAACGTTTGTTTTGTCTTCTATACATACAAGTTTAAAGAATTGAAGGTAAATTGATTCATGTTTTTAAAACTTGGTATTGGTTATAACTGGAAAACATCAACTGTTCAAACATCAGCTTTAATTTGATATTACAAAATGTTACCGGCAAAGTACGTAGGAATCAAAATTTATTAGTTTAATTTGATTTTAAGACACTGCAAGCAGAATTTACAGAATAAAACAACTTCTATGCACCTATACCTGCACAACCAAAACTTCAAACAGGTGTTGATTTTGGAAATTGATTATTGCAAATTTAGAAACATTCTTACCAAATTTTCAATTATACTCAATTGGTACCTGCAATCAGAAGTAACAAGGTAGTAAACAGCTTTGTCGATCCAACATTTCAAATCAGGGAAATATCTCTTTGTCATGTACATGTAGGCCAAGCCAATACACAGACAAGTATGGTGTTCCTCTCTTTCTAAACTTATTACTCTCATCCTATAACTACCATGATTTTGATGTTATATGTTGATGCAGATTGTTTAAGTATGATTGATTGTATTGCTGACCTGTGTAATCAGCCAATGCTGCAGTTTCATACTATAAGTTCTATATAATGTGTGTCTTCTTGCATCAGTACAGTGAGTAATGGTTTGGATCCAATAACAGCACATGAACACGGTTACAGCAATGAGGACATTATAGTTGGTAAAGCTGACAATTAAGGTTACATCTGTCTATATGGGAAACGCAAACAGTACACAAACATGCAAGTGCTCACAATACAGATGCTATATTGTAAAATGTATGAACAAATAACAGAGGTGTAGTATTGTGTGTGTTAATTTTGTCATTAGCGGAGAGATACATATCAGATGAAGCAGGTTTGTTAAATGGTTTGTGTGCAAATTTATTGTTTTTTAGTGGATTGGTTGGTTTGTGGACTGTTTGGTTTGTCGGACTGGTTGGTTTGTTGGCATATTGGTTGGTAGACTAGTTGGTTTGTTGGCAGATTGGTTGGTAGACTAGTTGGTGGGTTGGTCAGCATATTAAGTTTGTTGGTGGACTGGTTAGTTAGTGGATTGGTTTTGTTATTTGGTTTGTTGGTGGACTGGTTTATTTGGTTTGTTGGTAGATTAGTTGGTTTGTTGTTGTACTGGTATGTTTGTTTGAGTATTGATTGGTTGATTTGTTAGCGGACTGGTTTGTTTGTGTATCTATTGTTTTGTTACTGGATTGGTTTGTTTGTTGGTGAACTGGTTGGTTCATTTATGGACTGGTTTATTTGTAATTGGACTGGTTTGTTTATTTGTGGACTGGTTGGTTTATTTATGGATAAGTTTGTTTTGTTTGTGGACTGTTAATTTTTGGGTGGACTGGTTTGTTTATGGACTGGTTTGTTTTTGTATTGACTGGTTTGTTTGTGGACTGTTTTTTCTTCTTGGTGGAACAGTTGTGGACTGGTTTTTTTGTGTGTGGACTGGTTGTTTTGTTTGTGGACTTGTTGCTTTCTTGGTAGATTGGTTGGTTTGTTGTTGGATGTGTTGGTTTATTTGTGATTGGTAAAAAACAGCAATTAAAAACTGTACATGCTCAGTCATTACGGAACTTTAATAAAGGACAAACAAATTTAGTGTGAAAATGTGAAATTTTATTAAGAAACCATTTGATAATTCCATGTTTAGAGGACTTTCTATTTTAAAAATCTATTTCTGACCTTTTAGAATACAAAAAGTCAAATAAGTGTACATGCATTGGTAGGGAATTCACCGTAGGTAAAAAAACACAAGTTTTAAAACTTTATGGCTTTGCTAAATTTGTCAACAACAAATAAATATTACTTCTTTTCTCATTGAAAGACATGTTGCATTTTAAATGAAACAAAGAGAAAAATATTAACGCACACAAGAAAAACAACTGTGCAAAAGAAAGATGCACTTACAGACTGCATTATAGTGTTGAATCAACTTAACAAATATGCATTGAATGTCAACCCTGGATGTTTAACAATTACTAATGTTGTTTACTGAAAAAGGCACTATGAGTAAAGAGTAGTTACAGCTAATGAAAGCCAAAGGTAAAACGCATAACAAAACAAATCCAGAATAAAGAAAACATGCTTTAGTTACAAAAGATTGACAAGTAAAAATTGTTCTGCTCATGGTTTGCCATTTATTATTTCGATGTTATAATGTTATTATTATAACATGTAAGTTATTCCGATGATGTGAATATATAACTTGTAAGTTGGTAATGGATTTCTCAGTTACATAGACACTTATCAATTACCCAACATAATACATTGTATGGCCGTTTGATTATTCTGCTGTACCTATATGTATCTTTTATATTTTTATTACAATGGTCAAAACTCATGTAATATTTGGTCCCCATATGCAAACATGTGGTTTCAATTGGTAAATTACATAAAAACTAAAAATCAATGACAATATGTTATACACAATAGGCTTCCTGCATGTATAAAGTTAACAATGACAGGACGAAAATGTACAGAGCCTTATTTATAAACAAAATCAAAGAAAACTGGACCAGTCAACATTGTAAAGCTGGTAAAATGTCACCCTTTGCTGGCTTAGAAAATTAAATACAACCACAGCCAATCACCACTGTAATTCTGTAGAAGTCATAACATTACAAGATGAAAACATGTTCCCTTATGTAAGTAGAAAAAGAACTTTAAAAACACATGAAATGTCACTGTTGTTTCTAAAAACATCAACATGATAGTACTTTTTTTAAAACAAAATAAAATCTAATGTATCAGCCATTACATGTTCCAGTTAAACAGCACACCAGATACCCCTTTGAATGAGATGACACACACATGATTTTTTGTAGCAATATCATTGGAAATATAATGTTAAGATTTTGTTATCAACAAGGTTCTTTTCACTTTAAGAACCATTTATCTCAAGGTTATATACATGTATATCCATTGTCATTGACCACATTCCACTCATTCAATATAGTTTGATATTTAGGATCTAGTCCTCATGATTCTCAATGATTGTGATATTCCACTGGTGTGGGTGTTGTATGTGTGGCTGAGGGTTAAGTATGGTGCAGGGGTCGTTCAATATGATCTGGTGTGTGTTATTTTCTGGTTACATGCGGTTGTAACGGCCCACTTGCTGGTTACAGTTGGGGCACTGGTGGACTACGTCCTTGCAAGCATCCATGCAGAAAGGAATCAGACAACATCCAATCCAGCAACTGAAATAATAAATAATGACAAAATCTAATACACACGAAGCTATTGGAGAATACAGGGAAATAATAAACTAAAGGTAAGTAAACTACTTGTATACAGTAAAACTCCCTGCAAAAGATGAAGACTAAGTCACATAAATACTTGTTTTCTTTGTCATTTAATGTGTACTTCTTTGTTTTCACATATTTAACATTATAACTGAAAGAAAATACTAACCAATACTGGTAAGATAATTTTCTCAACAAAACAACTGTTTGCTTAGCGGAGTTTTACTGTAAATCAGACGAGTAAGAATGCACATCAGAGTGTTTACAATGTAAATTCAAATCATGCAGGTGACACAAATGCTAGAGATATTTAAAACTATATTTCTTTATACCATTAATGTTTGTCTAACAGCCTTTACTTGCTTAGCAATATAGCAATTCTGGAGGATGAATTATTGTTGTTTCTTAAAGTAAGATTTCTGAACAGTAAGAAAATAACACTATACATGTATCATATTAAAAATCCTTGCGTGAAATGGGCATTTCAAGGTGAGTGAACTTTATACAAGACTTCAACATTCTGGTAATTGGTTATGACAAATAGCAGATTGAGTAATTAGCCATACTTTACTGCTATCCAGCACAAGTATTATTTTTTTTCCTTTTTCTTTCGTCTAGGGAACTTCTTTAGCCCTAAAAGGCTAGTAAATCCCTTTAAACTGCTTCATCTATATGTTCTCCGCCTCCGGTACATATATAGGTATACAGTTCAACAGGCCCGTATTTACTTTTGCACCCATGAGATCAATAATGCGAATATTGCCAAATATAAATCTATCGCTTAATACTTTATGATAGAACAAAAACAACTGTTCAATTTATAAGTAGAAATCTATTTTTAGGTCTCTCATTACATGCACATTATAGGGAATTTCCTATGACATCACCTTAGACTGGAATGTCGAAATCACTTCATACATGTCATGTGTGTATGTGTATGTAGTTTGACTCCAAAAAGTTTAAATGGTTTAAATGAATTGAAATGGTTGAGTGAATATTTTGTTAAACCAACGTTACATATGCAGTTGTTTTGCAAGCAAAATATTCATCATAGGTAAGGAAGGTTTTCTATGTATATAAGATAAAACAACAGCTTAGCTATACATGTATTGCTATAAAGGGCTTCTAAAATTGTTCATACTAAACATTGTAAGGTCTAACTATATGCTGACAGTCACTATGACTAGTGTGAAGGGTATTGTTTAGACTATATTGTTGCTTAGTTATTAACTTTCACCATTATTTACCAGTATATACAGTGAATGGTAACATGTTTCATTCACTTTCTCTCCATACATTACAGTCAAGTGAGCGTAGTATATGCAAATATCTCCACAGAAAGGTGTCTGTATGCTTGGTGAAATGCATTGATTTATGTTACTGAGTTTTGTTCAGCTAATAGATTTTGGAAAGCAATAATGAAATGTTGTATGTAGTTTACTATATACTGTTTATATGTGTGTATATATTAACCATCAAGTGAATACAAAATCTGGTGAAAAAAGTAAGTAGCAAGTTTGTTTGATAGTTAAGGCATGGACTTTAATAGGCTAGCATTTTATTTCAAACTTACGTATTCCACGCAATTCTCTTATGGTTGACAGTTTTTGAGGAACACCATGAGTTTGTGTAATGACTTACCCTACGATTGCGATCACAAAGCAGGCAACCCATGTCAGTGTGCCGGTCTCATAGTATGTGGATGTGACCACATCAGCCTGACAGAACTGACACTTGATACGTACTGGGGACTCACGGAAATGTTGGATCACAGTGTAAGCTGGCTGAGCTACTACAACAGTTGTTCCTTGCTGTTGTTGACCATAGGCTATAATATACAAACACAATTAGTTAACAACCACATACACTTGTATCACAACTTCTAACAAGCGTTCTTATACCAATATATATCCACATCTTTTGACTCTGTCCTTAAAATCTAAATCAAGTCAACTCTGGTTCTGCAAGTAAAAGATCAAACAATTCTGAATAAAAAAAGCTCATTAGTAAAGGAGGAAAGTGAAGGAAGAAAGAAAATTCAAACTCACAGATGTTTATTAGAGTTTTAAGTTTCAAATGACTTGACAAGTTATTCTGTTTATATTTATAGACATTTACCATTAACTCTTATCTTCTATCAATAGGGAATTATTTGTGAGAAGAATATGGAGCTGTTTTTAGTGTGTGTTTTTTTTAGGTATCATGCATTGATTCTGTAAACCATTGTGCATGAATAGATTAAAACTTTCCTTGTACATTTCTATACCAGTATGCAATTATAAGTACTACAAACTATTCATGGTATAGTCCAGGTCTTATCTTCTTATCTATGCTATTTCCAAATAAACAAACTTTACAGTACAAATTAAAACTGTCGATAAAATAAAAATTTAGTTAATACATTTACATTATGATTTTTTTCTCAAATTGTGTAGCCGAATCTTCTGTATTTATTAGTAGTGTACATACAATGTTAGCTGGATATTTCAAAACAGCGGTGCACTGTTTTATAGGTTAACATAGACCAGTTTACATAGACCAAGTATGATCTAGGTTACAGGCATATATTTGAAAGACTTTCGAGTACAGAACGCCTACTTTTTTCCTTACAAATTTTGGCCCTTAAACCCAACCCTGTTTTACAGCTTCGCAATACTACACTTTTTTATAGATATTTATTAGACTGTGTAAATCTACAATATTCAAGTCACCATTTCCACTCTGTGTGTCTACAATGGTATGTTAACAGTAAAGCTAAGAGATTAGACATTGGATCACATGACGGTTGACAAAGTAAAGGGTTCAAATTATGGCCCATATTCAATATCTAGACTGTATGGTATGTTTTGCTGTATCTAGTCTGTGTAAACTTGGGTTGTTTGAATGAACTTGATTGTTGTCATATGATAAACTGTACATGTTAGTTGTTTGATTTCAGTGACTTTTCCGTAGTAAGCTAAGAGATGTTGAACTAGTCACAAAATGCCTACTTCTTACACAGATCCAATGAATTAGAAGAAAGTTTGAAGAAATTGATCTGGTTAGAAGGCCGAAGCTAAAATCATGAAAACAATTAATATAATATTTCAGTCTCCTAGCAGTGTGATAAAAGGAGGTAAAGGAGAGATTATGAGAACAAAGTCTGAAGGCTAAAAGTCAAAAGTAACAACTGTTTAAACTATTAAAAACTGAACACGCTGAATCTCCGACTTGACTGTAGTATAACATATCAACCGTGGTTAAAGCAATCAATAACTCCCTTACCAGAAGGGGAACATTTCACAACTCCTAGCATTATGTTCACTTGTATACATGAAAACAAGTAGACAAGTACATGTACAATGAACACTACAAGTAGCTGCTCTCCGTTATTCGCACACATACAATACAGACAGTACAATATGGACTCAGTGGATTTCTGTATTATCAGTGTGCATTACTATGAGGTTCAGAATAGTTGAAAAAAATGTCACCAAAATTAACTTTTAAAAATCGCACTATTAAATTGATTGATTTAATTACTTTCATTCTAAACATTGGGTCAATAACATTCATTATGCATGCAATGCCATGACCTGTTAGCCAGTTAGTATTTTCTATTGATTATAGAGGTTGATGAAGATTGAGTACACTTGACCTGTCTTCATGCTATATTGTAGTACCATACCTCTACATGTATTAATGTCTCTGTGCCAAGATAAATCCAACACTCTGAAGGATCGATGTTAAACGATTTCCAATATTGATCTGAGGCCTTTTAATACTGTTAAATATTGACATACTTATGAGATCGACTACAAAACATACACAGCACACAGTGACTATGGTTCTTAAATATTGGAGTAAATTAGGCTGCCATTTAAAGGTAAATGATATAGAGCATATCATAAACTTAACTGTGAGCCATGTTTTTAATAGGCATTTCAGGTCCTTTTAAACTGATTTTGCTGGCTGTTTAAGTTTCATGATTTCAGCATCACAATCGTTAGCAAAATGCATATGTGGTGGACTAAACAACTGTCTTTTCAACATAATGTGACAGGGACTTGATACAAAACTTGTCATACCAGAAAATAACATCACAATACATGTAATATCACATAATATTACTGGTACACGATATCTATCTACATTGCAGTGCTCATTTTATAATTGGTAGGAACATGCTTGACTTTCTATTCAATCCATAAGAACAAAAAATTGAACAAAACACAAACAGAGTGTAGTTTTCATTAGAAAGAAACATCTGCGAGGAAAAAGAGACAAGTAAGCTGTCTTTGGGGGAAAAACTGTAATTGAATACCAGGTTGTTTAAACAATGCCTTTCAATTGTAAAAAATGCTTCCCAAAGTTTACTTTTTTTAAATAGACTGAGAAGTGTATTTGCATTACATGGCCGATATTCTTACCGAAGTAATGCATTTATACAGCATGGGAGGTGTGACCTGCTACTGGATAAGTCGTAGTGATAAGTAATGTATTGTAAAACATTTAAGGTAGATTTAAACTGATTAGAACAAGAAATATATCTAATTAATGATAGTTAAACTTGGAGCCTTGTTGCACTTTATATTGAATATATTTAGCAACTAAACATACTCCTACTGTCAGGTCAATATTCCCAAGCTATACAAGCATATAACGGTCATGCAGTTTAAATCGGTTAGATGGCATGATGACGGATCTTCAGACACGTCGCCATGCCGTCTAACCTGTATATAAGCCAGGAGTAAGAAGATGATCATTTTGTTTAATAAAGACCCTATCATAAACATAATACATGTAGTGGAAGAAATGGGGCATCTACAACAAACACAACAGAATAGAATATAGAGTTGGTCCAACATCTTCCTGCTTGCCCATATTACATGTTGCTAATAAAGTACAATGAATAAGTCATATAAAGACACAAGCATATTTCTGGGGTATACAATTATATTAAAGCATT
>ENA-OREC01001776-OREC01001776.1-marine-metagenome-genome-assembly--contig:-NODE-1776-length-11306-cov-13.349809_pt1 | contig 11306 bp, 3 predicted proteins | sample MGYA00248626_ERZ508543 | MGnify/ENA primary metagenome ERZ508543 (study PRJEB26211, sample SAMN05518279) | marine metagenome | isolation source: Puget Sound, Washington, USA | host: Bankia setacea... | reverse complement strand
AATCAACCTATTTGTTAACAATGTCGGTACTTTTCTAAAAACCTCTGAATTCAAACAGTTCAAGCTTGAACATAAAAAGCATAACTCAAGACTCGCCTTTTATTGCTTGAATACTTACTTCATAAAGTGGTTAATGTTTGTAGATCTGGATGTACCCATACCATATACATCAAGTCTGTCCAAAGCATAAAGATCTACAGGCTCTGCCAACAACGATGCTTCCCACGCCGCCTTTATCCTACAAGATTTGCAAACAAAAGAACGATATAAAAAATAAAGACAGGGCACAAAAATTCCTCTCACCCTAATGGCAATCTGTAATGCTTTTCATTTGTTTTACCATACCATGTGATCAGTAGGGCCTGTGACCGATACCAAGGGCAGTCACAGTCAAACATATACAGAGATCAGTATCATTTAACAGTCACATACATTTACATTTTTCGTAATCACAGCATCACTAATTGAGTATTTAGTTGCAAAAACTCATAATTAATTGAACCCCGTTAATATAAGTTTTTTCTTACCAATTCGTTCTTTTAATATTTGTAATTAGTACCAGTGCACACAGAAACAAATAGATCAGCATGGATCCATTCAACACTGATCAACTTCATTGCTGTTGTCTTAATATTTCAAACTGGAGATAAGTATCTTAGTTACTACAATGGACTATCAGTATAGACATATACACAGAATAGGGTTTGTGTTCAATTGTGACAGTGTACACTTAAATGTAAATGTAAAAGTCCTACGAGTAATGAAAGTGATTGTAAACCATCTTTAGAATATCTCCAATACCATTTTATCATGGTAACTTAAAACATCTTTGAGTCAAAAAAAGAATCAAAATCCTACTTAGTAATCAGGGGATAAATGCACAAGATTTCGATTGTTTTCTTTCTTTCTCAAAAACACTTAAAACCCTGTAACTGTCATCCTCAAAAGATTTGAACTTACAAAACACTTATTGTGAAATTCTGTTGCCAAGACAACCTTTGGAACAGAACAAAATTGTTGTTTTGATAGCAAATATATTTTTATAACATGACACACATTACATACCCAGCCTCTGGTTTGTTGTCAGATTCTGTAAGAGTTCTAACACAAGACTTCATATAGGCAATCATCTGTTCCTTCTCATCTGTGCTTGTCATCCTCTCTATTAACCTGAATAGTGTCTCCTGATTGGTTGTTTTACCCAAGAGTGTGAAGGCCATAGCTCTCTGTGCAATATCTGCATTAACATCTTCCAAAATGGTGAACAGCAATTCTTTCAATTCATTGTCAAGTTCTAGTCCCTCAAATCGAGTTTGTAGCAACTGGAGGACAAATAATACAACACACTCAAGCTTCAGGCGATGTAGATTATATTTATTTTTCATTTTTTAGTGTTGCAGATTTTTAATGTTGCAGAAATTGTTTTTTTAGCCAGTTAAAGCACACAAGACTTAATCGGGTACTGAAAACACGGATCTGGGAAGTTTCAACTATGTAAGATGTTATAACGAAAATTCCCTTAGAAAAAAGCTTGCTATGTTTCGCTCTTGTGCTATAAACTACAAAAAAACAAATTCTGAATAAAAATGTCATGAACATCTAAACTAAAGCACATTGTTTACACTTAGTTTTTGATAAAGACTAATTTCCCTCAAATGCTTTTCTGTGTAAAATTGTATTTTTCTTCTCTTTTTTTTATTTTTTATCTCATGTGTATATACATGTATATATAATAATTCATATGTCATATAAACTTAAAAACTATTTGTGTTTGTTAAGGGTCTAACACATATGTCTTCTGCTGAATATACTAATAACCTTTGAACTGTGTACATGTTTAAATTAGTTAAATTACAAGTACAATGTATCATAAAAGCACAAGTACTAAAAAGTTCCCACCTCACTAATAGAAGAGATAACAAATGTTTACCTCCATGACAGTGCGTTTAACAGACAGCGGTACAGCTTCATTCTGTAGGCATTGCTGTAGTGAGGTTTCCAAAGGTCCAACAGCACTGTTCTCTGTCTCAAATCTTCTGGTCAGTGTGAGGCCAATGTTGTCTATAGACTGAAAAGAGGCAAATCAATGGTTACTATCAGACTTAGGTGGACCAAAGGGTAGACAAATAGGGTTGGGCAAAAAAGGGTTGGACAAAACATATATGCTCCAAAGCTCTTTGGACCTGCTGATCTCACCACAAATATGGCTCCCCTTTACTTTCATTGCTTAGTACAAGCTGGTTCCAGGAAAGAATTTGAGTGCAATTTCTCTATCAGACTTTTATAAATAGAGGGCCTTATGGTATTTATCATGTTTAATGTTGAATAAGCTCCATTATTAATAAATGGGATCCTGTTCCTTTTACTGTTTATTTTTACTGCAGAAATGGTGCAAAAACAACAGACCAACTAACAGTAACAACATAATTTAGGCATACAATATAATAATCCTATAGTTAAATGTTGTCAAAAGCAAACCAGAACACAAAATAAACCTACCTTTAAAGCCAGGTTGATCTTTCTCTCTGACATAGTCAATGTACTGGCGGCACAGTTACTGCTCAGATGGGAGTACAACTCACTGAGAAGTAGGGATAGGGTACTCGTTGCCTGAAATAGTTAGCTTATACATGTATTCATAGAGATATGAGAACAAATACAGAGATAACTAAACAGATAAAACAGGAACAAGAAGTCTGTCAATAACATATATCGACTGTACAGTGTATTATACATGGATTATGTTTTTAATGGAATTTTCAAAATAAGATAAAGTGGTAATGATATATGCTCTACTCATAAAAAGGCTGGTTACATTCGTATCTAATGTTTGGGTACTAAAAATAGATTATTACATGTATATACCTGTCCAAATATTTAGAGTGAATAGGGTATGTTGTTTGTCAATTATAAAACATGCAACCACTTACTGGTATAGGAGCGTCCTCTGGGTAGGTTTGCTGGGTTAGTACTGATGCAAGGGCCAGTAAACAGTTGGCTCTCATTGATTCTCCATATTGGTAAGACTCCCCCTTGTAACAGTAGTCCTAGACAAATGGAAACAAGCAAAATTCACTGCAAAGTTGTTATACAGATGAAGTGCATGAAAATTCCTTGTCCTAATGCACTGACGAATGATTTCACATGCAGGACTAGTAAATGTTTTGAAATAAGTAACATATTTTTCTTATTTTTACCAAACCATGTCATGGGCAGCAATCAATGCAGAGTTGTTCTACAGATGCAGAGCTTGAAAATTCTACTTGTCATAATTCACTGACAAGGGACTTTAAATGCAGGACTATTTAAAACACTGAGATCAGTAAAACATTTTTCTTGTTTTTTTGTGTATGAACTTTGATTCGACTACATGTATAATAGAGCAGACACAAATGTTGAGTTGACCTGAGATATATAATAAATAATAAGTGAGTCGAACTATTTCATCTGGATTGTGCTGTATCACATTGACACTTATAGTAACTAACACTTCACCAGTTTTCTCAACAAACTGGATGACCACTGGTATCTCATTGCAGTGGTCTTAATATTAGGGCAATGAGGTATGGTCAAGAAAAGAGAGTAATAAGCTACCCAAGGCACAAAATAATGCACTTGTTCTAATGTCCTGACAAGTGTTCCTTTGATGCAGGATGAGTGGAACTTCTCATATCTGTAATGTGTTTTTGTTACGTTGTCCACACCCTATGATGAGCAGTACTAGTGGAGATTTTGAGAATGTTCGTGCTCTGCTATTTAAAAACAATTTTCATAAAAGCAGAATGTGTTAATTATTAATGAGTTGGTCTAATATAACTACATTGTACTTACATACATTCGTAGAGCCACTGGTTCAGTGATATGTGAGCTATGCACAGACATACCAAAGAATGCAGACTGAACCCTACCCACACGTCCTATATCAGTGTTGTGTATAAAGTTGATTAAACAAGCATCTGTGCCACAACTTTCTAGAGCATCAAGAAATAGCTTCTTTCCTGCAACCTGAAAGTATATACAAAGCAATTTTACACAGATTTCACGCAGATATTGACTTCTATAATTTTAACATGTCAAGTCTTAGTAGCATATAATTTGCCGTATTGCCTTATAAAAAATGGATGAGATTCAGTGACTATAAACAAAGTTTGTAAACTAAAAAAATACACAGGAATCAACAAGGTCCAACGCCAACACCAAGGGTATTTGTTACTTATAAAATGTTCTTTAAGTTGGGCTTTTATTTGCCAGATTTTTATTTTTGCGCTTTTCATGAGTTCAAACTATCACAAAATCAAGAAACTAGCATGAAATTAATGACACATACGATTTTTAAACACTGATTTGTGGAATCATAAACGCCCAAAAATATTTTTGGGATACAAAAATGATATTCATTTTTTTGTGTCAATTCCTAGTAACAGCATTTCCTTTTTTACTCTCCAAGAATTTATGTTTACATGTTAGACAAACAAACAAAAGTTATGAATGACTATTTACAACCAACCAACTTAAGTATGGCAACACTTCCTTCATAACTGTTTTTAATACCTTCTTTGGGTCAACACATGGACTGGGGCAATCAAACAAGTCATCTGCCATTGTACTTAGCGTTTCCAAGGGAACTTCTCTAAACTGGTGGACTAACTCCTCAAATGGTGTCAGTATATTCTCAAACAAGTTCCCGCCATTCTCATATGCCTCTACGAGATTGTCAAATGTCTGCTGAACCTGAGCAAGTGTGTATACTTCTTCTTGTGGCTCCTCGAAGGCAAACTTGATATCAGTCTGGGTGTACTGACTAGGATCTATATCTGGACTTGTTGTTGTCACTGCTTCTACACTTGACAACACCAGCTCTTGACTGTAAGTGGAAACGTTTATCTTATTTTTTAACCACTTGAGTAACTTGACAACTTGGCATACTTACTGAATACAATTTTTTGTCAACTCAGCTGATTATAGTAACATAAACATATAGGACATGTTTCAAGTACGGTATTTTTGTGTAACAAGGTCATCTTTGGGTCGAAAAAAGTGTATTTAACAGCAAACAGGTTTGGGAATAAAGAACATACATTATAACCCCTTGTTTTAAGATTTCCGCAAGCCGGCTTGACAATTATGAAACTTTATTCTATAAGGCAAAGAAATCAGCTGTTTAGGGGAATCAAAAAATATAAAGGCCTTTATTGTGGGCCAGTCTTAACGTTTGTTGGTTTTCATTGTACATGTAGTACATTTCACATTATTTATGACAGGATGAGTAGTTCTTTATACATTGTACGGTATTGTGATTGGTTAGAAAAGATTTTTCCCCATGTTGCACCACAAAGACTTCAACAGATCAAGAGATATTGAAGATGTTTATTTGTGAATTTACTCTTTTTTCTTTCTTTTTTAAAAACTTAATAATTAGTGTTCACCAAGTTAATAAAACTCAAAAGAAATTGTTAAAACCCAAACAGAATACTGCTGTTATATAATATGAAGTATGAACATGAAAATGGTACTCAATAGATGTATGACAGTTTCTCTATAAGAATCTGCAAATGCTCTTCAAGTGTACCAAGAGGCAAGTACTCACTACCATAACATTCCTTATTGGAATGATTGATTATTGATGCTCTGCTTTTGATGATCTGACTTATTGTTTGTTTAACTGACTTACCTGATTTCTGCTGCTGCAGTTGCTAACTTGCCATCCTCCCCCTGGTAGGCCCTAGGTTGAAAGTAATGCTCCTGTTTACAGCTTACACTCTCTAAGCTTTTGTCTAGTTGATATGTACAGGACACGGTAGACAGGAATGGGTATATCATCTGAGAAAACCAACCAATAGAAGATAAAAACAAACAAACAACAAAGCAGCCAACAATGTAAGAAGTGAACACAAATATGTACCAGATCGGTGTACATGCTCTATTAATTTGACAGAATAAGCACATAAACTTCATTATCGCTGGCTTGGTTTAGTTTAGTTTATCTTAATTTGATTACATGTATTATAAAAGAGACATTTTTAGCTGTTAAAGCACACTCAGACCATGCAATAGGAAAGGTATGTGTACCCGTCCAAGATGCATTGGTGAGGTTTAAACTTACATGTGACAGGTAATCAACCAATCACAAAATAATGGAGGCATGGCTCAGTGGGTAGAGCGTCTGACTCGTAGTCTGTCAGTCTTCAGTTAGAACCCCATCAAAGGCTACTGTCGTTTTCTAGAGCAAAACTTTACCCTCAATGCTTAGTACTGGTTCGTTTCAGGAAAACATTTGAGAGGGATTTACAATCTAAGTTAAACTGCCTATTGTTCTTAAACCAAAGAAAGTTATCAAAATGTCAATGGCAACAGTTACGGTACCTCAGAGATTGGGCCCTCTTTATATCCACCAGTCACTTGTTTGATAAAGCTGAGTACGCTAGAGAACTGCTTCTGGAAGATCTGTCGCACCTCACATTCTCTAAGGTTCTTGTATGTATGGAAGGTGTTTGTACTCTCTGATGACACTGTATACTGAGTGGCACAGCTTCCAAATATGTTTGACTGAAATGTTTTCAAAGAGTACAAAGTCATGTTTGACAACTACTGAAATTAATTAAATGCATTTATAGATAGAAAACCATTTGCATTTGTGCAAAATGCCAGGTTTTCCATGAACTACATTTATAGTGTGACTTCAACCTAACTACCATTAAACAAATCAAACAAATTAAAGTCAAAATACAAATTTAATTGAGTTACAAGTCAGTGAAGAATAGAAGGAAACGAGTGATCTGATATTTTTCCAACTAACAAGCTGTGTGTGAAACCAAACATCTCACATGACAAATGGGTGGTAAATCATTGTAATCTTAGCCTAAATCTTGCCAAATTGATTGCTTTCATTAAAAGGCATCCAATATTCATTCAAACACACAATTTCCGTGTGACCTCCCATGACAAATTAACTTTGAAACCAAATGTATCACATGACAAATGGTTTGTAAATCATTGTATTCACATCCTTAATCTCACTAAAATGTTAGTTTTCTCTTTTAATTAAAACAAATAAAAAAGTTGCGTTAATAAATCATTGCTATACCTCCTGTAAAGGATCTTTATACTCGGCAGCATCTAAAACTTGGAATTGTAGGGCAGATACAATACCACGCTTGAAGTTAACCACTTGAAGGGTGTCCCTTTTATCAACATGGAGGCTGTTTTCCAAAATGACTCCTTTGTTGATTTGGAAGTAGAGTGGGTAGCTGAAAATGACAAATGAGAGTTTAAATAGATGACAAAAGAGACAATAGATCTAGTCAGTTAAATAAAACTTTTAAATAAATATGCACTTGCATTTCATAGACTTCCTGTATGTCTTTGATAAGTTGCTGATTTTCATTAATAGCCCTGCATTTCCATTTTAATTAACTGTTCTTGAATATTAAATCTAGATCTATTAAAAGGTATGGTATAGATCTACCTGTATGTGTATGATTTAAGCTTTAGCAAAAGATCATTTAAATGTTGGAAATAAAAGCTCACCTTTCCAGATCCTCTGTCCAGTCTTGATTTGCTGCCAGCGTGTACTCATCATCTGCACCCTCATTTCTCGCAAATATGGAACAACCGGACAGCTATTAAAAAGAATAAATGACAGATGGAGCGTAATTTTAAATACCAATGCTGGAAACAAGCGATGCAACTATGACCAAAGCAGAGATTGGTTGTCTCCCTTGAACAAAAAAGAAATGGTGTAGAAAGTCGTCTGTTGTTTTTTCATTGGACAAAGTTATTTTTTCTACAATGGTTCCTAACCGAATTAGACAGATCGTCATCGTATTTATTAAATATAAACAATGATCAATAACCTACTGCCTCTTATATTTATAACACAATAAAATAAATGGTTTGCGCTTCGCGCCATCTAGCTAGCCTACTGTATATAAATTGGCACATGACGACAAGCATCACATAGTTCATACTATCAATGGTGTAATAACCCTGAACACTACATCTCATGTGTTTAGTTTACCTGCAGCACAGCTTCACACCTTCTCGGGACCTCTATCGTCAGTGTGCACGTGACTTTGGTTGCCGAGCGGGAGTCTGACACACCAACAAAGGCGCTGGATGTAACGGCAGTGTAATCATACTGATAGGTCTTTCTAGGCTTAAAATACGTGTCTGAAAAAATGAAATACACACGTTTAGACATACAGTTATTTCGATTAAATGAGTTATACAACAAAAGCTCTATACATAAAACATGATATAAAAACATTTATATATAGAGTTCAGGCACCGTAGATATATATTGAACGGTTGAGTTTGGTTGTCACGATTGGTCCTGCATAAGTTATACATGTAGTTGTCTTACGCTACAGCAATATTGTTTCTCAAATGTTTTGTTTTATTATTAACCAAACTTACATCGACCGCCCAATAACCAGCGTGGGGTGCGTGTATCCCTTGCCGCGGCGTTTAGACATGTATTTGTAGTTCTTCCCGAGGCTATTAATTATACATGTACTATACTTACTACTTTTGTCACATTCTTCCGGTCGTTGAATGGCCGCAGCATCCATGATACCTACCCGTAGAGAAGAAGTGTGTTAGAAAAGCAGAAAATACGACTCAACAGTTTATCAGTGCAGTGAAAACAATTGACGTGACAAATTATACTTGAGACATATATAATTGTTTGAACACACATGTTTAGTTGATTAAAGATAGTATTGAAGAATAGTTTGTTTGTAGCTAGGTATTTATTTAAAAATATTAATCTTTTTTGTTTTCTTCTCGATATAATAGGGTTTGGCATATGTTGTCATATGGCTTTATAAAAGATGTTGACATACAAACTAATTCGTGAGTAGAATTAACACATATTTATGACAGGAGCTTCCTATTAAAATAAATGCATACATATACACTTGATAGCTTAAACTTTATCTGGCCCTCAGGGAACATTTACACCCGATATGTACAAGAACTGACAGGTGGTTTAAATTCACCATGCCACTATTGTTAGTAATAAAAGTTATACATTGACCTAGAATAAGCACAGTTGTTTTCGTTTTAAGCACTCGTCACATCCCATACACAGACTTTCAGACAACGATTGCATGTCAAATAGATAAAATTCATTTATTTATTTCTTAATTCTATACATCGGCATATATAGCCTCCATTTATAGACACTGATATCAATAGTGTTGAATGAAAATTGAACGAGATTATGTCATATTGTTGAAGCTTTCTTTCGTCAAACATTCAGTTATTTACACTTCAAAGTACAATGTGTAACATTAAAACTGTGTTCTGAAAAATGCTAAATAGTGCTTCGTCAACATTTTTTAAATATATATTTCTCTTTTTATTAATATACATTAAAAGCATTTTATTTGTTATAACTTGTTATGGTTCACTGAAAAAATGCTGAAAAAAGAGTAAATTGGACAGCAATAACAAAAATATATCACAATTCTGAATTATAAGATTGTCAAACATATAGATAACCATATAGGTAATAACATATACTAAAAAAAACAAGTTTACAACTTCATTTACTGACCTGTGAACAGACATAATTCCAACAATGGTAACAAATAAATCACAGAAGATGTACGACTTAACATCGTTCAATCTTATACAAATGTGTTGTCTGTGTTGAGAGTTCCAGGGTCTAGTGGTACGCCACTGACTGTAACAATCTCAGCACTGAGTCTCTACTTAAATACAGGCTGAGTGAGGCTCATCAGCAAAACAGAGTAAGTCCGAGCAGTGATAGGAAAAGTACACTCCAAGATACAGTATCTCACGTCGCTCGTTTTCTTTCGTCATCAGTTCTCACCCTGTTATCACTTAAGGGGTTTCGTGTGTAACTTTCCGTATGTTGAAAGAAATGTTAGGGTAAATGTAACATACAATAAGAATATCAACATTGTAGAAAACGAAAGAAAACAGTATATGAACACAATGCAGCACTATATAAAAAGTGTCTTGTATCGGCCTTCTTATTTTTAAAAGTAGGGAAAACGAAATGTTGAGCAAAGTTTGTATTATTGGTTTGAATGTGACAAGGGTGTGCGAAAGACTCTGGCTATGGCGGGTCAAACAATGAGATGGTTCAGTAAAACTATTGGAAGCTATACACTAGACAAAGAACATACTATATGCTTACGTATTCAGAATATTCTGAGAAGCAATACGTTGGCTGTTGCAGTGATACAACGATTGGATGTTATATATACATGTATATGTATGGAGAACGCAAGTACACATGTTATACCCATTGCATGCTTTGTCTATATGTAACATTGTGCACATTGTTAAAATGTAGTTGTACCAATCTTCGATTTCATTAACTGTGTAGTATGGATACATTACCTTAACTAAGTGTAAGTCAAGTATCACTTGATAACCAATGACAGAAAGGTAATCGACTCATCGGCTGTCGACCGACTGCAGCAGCAAAAAAATGACGACATACTAATAAGAAGGGTCGTACAAAGACATTTGGTAATTGCGACAATTTGAAGTAAAGAAAGTATTTGGGGAGAGGTTTAATAATGTGTTTAAGTCTTTTGATGCACTTTATTTATATATCCTACATTCAGGTTGCCATCTGCTTGGCGTATTTCATGACACCAAAGGTTATTACATAATTGGTTTATCATTATTTTCGAATACAAAATACAGTTGATATGAATTCCCTTACATTTTGTTCGACCCTCGTGGTACACTTGACTTCATGTTAAGTGGTCTGGTGAAATGTCACATAATAAGCAATATTTTCATTGTTACAAAACTGTGTCAGCGTCTGTAACATCAGGTCACTTATAGTCTATATATTGACCTAATTACCAGGGACTCACTTGGACTAAGCACGTGTGTAACATGCCGATAAAGTTTACAGTCATTGGTTGAGACGGTCAGGAAACAACAGTTTAAACAAGTATGGACATAAGTCTCACAGACAATACTACCTAGTTTATGTTGTTACCCTTTCTTTACAGATCCCCTTTTCGGCACACACCGTCATATAACAGACACATTTAAGACCGTTGATACCGTGTGAAATATGTCTCAACTTTAGAAGTTCTCATAATCTAAACTTTTGGATTCTTTGTATAGATAGTGACAAGAGATTCGTGGAAGGGTTGATTATATCGTAGGTATTCTAGATGCTAAAACGTTATATATTTGTACCATGATATAGACGAAGAGTGTCGACTATTGCTCTTTTTTTTGTAACTATCTTTATTTCATTTTTACATGTACATGTTATCGTTACAAAACATTCATACAATATTAGAAGA
>ENA-OREC01001775-OREC01001775.1-marine-metagenome-genome-assembly--contig:-NODE-1775-length-11312-cov-14.377303_pt1 | contig 11312 bp, 8 predicted proteins | sample MGYA00248626_ERZ508543 | MGnify/ENA primary metagenome ERZ508543 (study PRJEB26211, sample SAMN05518279) | marine metagenome | isolation source: Puget Sound, Washington, USA | host: Bankia setacea... | reverse complement strand
GTGTGGTTATTGCATTAAAACACTATCCATTTGTACCCACGGTTATGCAAAATGTACCACTAAAGATACCTTTTTTTGGAGAATGCATATTATAATTGAAAAGCCGATTTTGGACCCTATAGTGTAGGAACTAGTCAAATATTATTTCCATGTATCTTCTGTTATTTCGCTGTATATTTTGTTATTTCCCTGTATCTTGTGTATTTTTCCTGTATTTTGTGTCATTTCACTGTATTTTGTGTATTTTCCCTGTATTTTGTGTATTTTCTCTGTATTTTGTGTTTAGTCTGTGTATAGATACCATACGTTCCACAAGGTAGAGTTATACAACAGTAGATGTTTATGATTTTGTTGCAATGCATGCCCAAGGCTCCTAAACACTGGCAGAAAGATGTCCTGTACAAAAACTGTCCACACTACTCATTGTTCTTGTGGATATATAAACAGTGAAACCTCAGAAATCTGGGTACCGTTTTCTATAGCACCTAGATGCCAAATACAAACTTGCAATCAAATTTAGTACAAATCTGAACAAACATAACCTACTTTTCAGCTTTATTGTCTGATGATGTTAAAATCTGTATTAACTTTTTTCAGATAATAAGAGATGTTTTATAAGATTCCAAATAATTGTTGCTTTAAGTCTTGGTCTAGTGCTTAGGTAAAACGGTACCCAGGACTTAACCATTCTCTCTTTGCCCACATGCTGAGGTTTGTTTATTTATGAGGTTGTTTGTATGTTGCTATGGTTTCCAGTTATAACCGGTTTCCTTGTGTGGTAAAGGTGAAGAATCTGTGGATTTTAGGCGTTATCTTAAGTCATTTAATATACAGCCAGTGAAGAGCCCTTTGTTAACAGTTCTATTTACAAGAGTTTCAAAAACAGTTTGATTTTCGGTTAGTTTATTTTCAAGTTTGTTTGTTAGCTGTGAAAGAATTAAAGTAAATAATCTAATAAAACATACCAAATTTGTGGTCTGTGCTCTACATTCTTGTAACTGTTTCATTTAAACCTTTTCTTTTATAGAACATGTTAAGTTATGACTTAAGATAATTCCTGAATACAACAGCTAAGTTCCTCTCTAGAGACCATATTTTAATGAGACCAGTCTGCTATTAAAATCACTATTTTATTGGTTACTTTATGGTGTTTTTTCAGGTACATGTAATTGGTTACAATTATTGTGTATGCTAATAAAACCCATTCTTTTGTAAGAAGACTCTTGTTCAGACAGGACAGTGGTCTTAATACTGGAACTAAGCTGTATTTTGTTTATAATTTTAGATAACTAGTTACATATCCATACCATACATGTATATTTTAGACAACTTTGTAGACTATCTTCCCTGCCATGTTATACAGATATATAGTTGGTGTCCAATACATGTAGTCCAATAAATATGCTAACTTGTGTGGGGGTTTTCTTTTCAGACAATGACTCCAATACTCAATGACTTTGCAGAGGTTGAAACTTGTATAGAGGTAAATATTGTAATAAAAACATAGCACAACTTCTCGTGGGATATATTCTGTTAACGCTGTGTACATGTCTATAGCTCCCAGTATGCAGATTGTTGATATGCTTTAAACAAAGATTTGATATAAATGCTACAGATTTTATATAAACTAGTTGAACACAGATTTGATATAAAATGATTTGAACACAGATTTTATATAAATGATTTGAACACAGATTTGATAGAAATGAATTGAACACAGATTTGATATACTTATTTTGAACACAGATTTGATTTAAATGCTTTGAACACAAATTTGATATACTACTATCTGAAGAACAAAGTATACAGTAAATCTGTACACCAGTTTTATGCAATGTTTTATAATTTGGTGTGACCGGGCCTGATAAGCACATGCTGTTCCATAAATATATTACTGATGTCAGTCTATCTAAATGTTTGGTGTGTGACTTTCTGCTTGATGGTTTTTCCAGTGCTCAGCAAAGAGTTTGAAGAACATCAGTGAACTGTTTTACTTTGCTCAGAAGGCGGTACTCCATCCAACAGCTCCTGTATATAATGCAGAAGAAAAGGAGGTACACACACAATAACACATACTTATCAGTTCAATAGAAAAAGATGTAGTACTTTACTTATAAGATGTCCGTAATATCTCCAGTCTTAGCAAGTGAAATATGCCTGAGCTATATTTTAATGTTTTTGTTGCAATGCTTTATGTTGCAAGAATTTCTTGAGCCAAACAATACTGAGCAAAACGTTCTTGAACCATCCAATACTGAGCAAGAAGTTCTGGAACCAACCATTACTGAACAAAAAGTTCTGGAACCAACCATTACTGAGCAAAAGGTTCTGGAACCATCCAATACTGAGCAAAAGGTTCTGGAACCATCCAATACTGAGCAAAAAGTTCTGGAACCAACCAATACTGAGCAAAAAATTCTGGAACCATCCAATACTGAGCAAAAAGTTCTGGAACCATCCATTACTGAGCAAACAGTTCTGAAACCAACCAATACTGAGCAAAAAGTTCTTGAATCAACCAATACTGAGCAAAAAGTTCTGGAACCAACCATTACTGAACAAAAGGTTCTGGAATCACAGAACAAAACGTTTGTTGCTCAAGGAAACAACAACAACCCTGACATGATTCGAACTAGCACCCAACAGGAAATCCACCTATTACATGTCGAAGGTGTAGAGAAATGCTATTAATCGCTCCTAAACAATTTGATATTAACCTCTTGTGTTAGTTGTTGTTGATTGATGAAAAACTTTGCAAATTGTGTACTTTCAGCTAACCCCAATGTGTAAAAATGCATTATCAAGAATATTTAGAGTAAGTATATTGACCATACTTTCTGTTTGAAATAGTGATGTTTATTCCTGTCTGTTCATGTTCTATATATGTCCAAGAAGCTTACAATTGCATATTCTGTATCAACGAAAGAGTAGCTGGTAATGCTAATCGTTTTACTCTAAGAAATCAACTACCCTTATATTAAAGTATAGTTATGTGAATACAAAGTTCAGAAAAATATGCCAGTTATTGAGTCAATAAATGTCAATCATTGATCTGTGAACTTACTTATCATACCATAAAGTGTCATGTGTTTGTCTCTCATAAAAGTTGATACTTGATCATATATAAGAGCAAACACTTAATACTTAGACATCCTCATTTAATTCGAATATTCAATAAGAATAAGAAAAGAAATAATAATGATAAAGATAATAATAATAACTTTATTCGTCGAAGGTAACTGAAGATTTACATGTACAAGTGTTCAACTAAATCTTATTTAAAAGAGAGGTTTGACAACAAATAGGAAATGCAATCAGACACAAACAAAGCTTGTATAAAGATGACATTTATATTTTAGACAGAAAATATATAAAAATGTAACAGTGTTAGTGAGTGATGGTGATTCTTATTAGTTTGTAACAATGTTAATTAGAATTTATGAGTTAGAAGATGAAATTTACAACAACTAGATATGGATTTTAATGATGTTGTAGTTGATGATGATGCTGCTGTTGTAGATGAGGATGTTGTAGATGATGATGGTGCTGTTGTAGATGATGATGATGGGGATATTGTAGAAGATGATGTAGATAATGATGACAAGTCTAATGTTGTGAATAAGCTGTGTCGCATTTTATGATTTGGAAAAAGAACAACTGTTATCTCCCAACCATATTGTACTGTTTAGTTATAGACAGCTGCAAATGTTTGTTTCAGATTTGTGACATGGACAATGATCAGATACTCAAAGATGATGAAGTACACAATTTCCAGGTAAGCAGTTGATTGATCACACCTGGCTGATTAATTAACCTTTCTGTGGAAGTCAATGAAATACTAGAAAATTGTTACTGTTTGTAGTTATTTTTGTGAAATGCTGTTTTGTACACACTTGTCAAAAAGTGATATAGAGAGCGAATTGTAAAGGTATTTGAATTGAAATGTTTTTTTACTAAAATTTGACTATTTTGAAAAAAGTGACTATTTTGCATTCCTATTTAAATTAAAAAGCTAGTAGCACAGTACAGAAATATTAAGAAAAAATATAATTATGCACTATTTCATATTATTAACTACAAATAGTGGCCATTATTTCCAGAAATTGTTGAGCGTCTTCGTGTATTTCCGGATACCTAAGGACGAAATCTTCATACTGTTGTTTATATAAAGATCGATTGTATTACCCGGCTACAAAGGTTCCCAATATAAAACAAATTGTTACATTAATATTTGCTTGAGTAAGCCGGGAACAAATACACCTATGTACGTCGGTTAATCTCGGATAGGAGAGTGTAAACTCGTAAACACGGTTACTTTTTTAAAAAAGAACTCTTTTATTAGGAACGGGGAGTGATTCACAATTAAGTATGATTCATTCATGAATGTAACTTGACATGTATGATGATATATGAAATAAAGATTGTGTTTCTGCCAGTATGTAGTCTGGAACTGGTTTATATATGTACGACCTTTGAACACCATGATCGTCTATTTGCATATGTCAAGTAAATTTAAACAAAGACAACGTAACAGATATTCTTGAACATGAACAGTGTTCAACAATACAAACATTCAAAGAGGAAACCTTCCACCTCCTCCTCTGTGCAAAATGTTGACATCTAATCCACCCAGAGTTAACCTCTGAATCACCACATTTGTAACACGTGTTTGGATCTACATCAATCTGATCTTCTGACTCATCATGCACTGAATAACCCCTGGTGCTATCATCAGATTCCTTTTGCTCTTTACGTTTTTGTTGGAGCTTCAACTTCTTCTTCATTTCTTTCATTTTCATCTTCTGCGTCCTTCTCATCTTTTGCTTGCTTCTTCAGAACTCTTTCTTCAACTTTCTCCTTCTCTTCACACTTTTGGATGCTATCTCGTTTCCTTTGTTCTTTAGCCCTTTCTTCCTCTTCTCTTTTTCTCAATGAGAATTGCTTTGAACTCCGACCCCGTTATAACTTTTGGCAATATTTGTCCTTTGACTGATCGAATACTAGTTTTCTTTGGTTCTGGAATTTTTAGTACTTTACTTTGAGGTGACTCAGCTGCCTTTTGATAGTTCTGTGTGTTCTCTTTATCTTCTTCATTTTGTTCTCTCAGTGTGTTCTCTACTTCTACTTCAGTACTTTCTTTTTCATTATTTGTTAGGGCTGTGTTCTCAGTTGCTATGTTAGGTACATTAACGGTGGATTCTTTTTGTGCTGTAACTCCAATTTCAGGATCAGATTGGCTCCTATCAGTTTCTACCTTTTTTGTTTTTCTCGACTACTGAGGCAGGTCCAGAGTTAAAGAGTTCACTTGTCTCTAGCTTGTCTGTTTTAAGAATAGCGCTCTTGTCAAGTGGGAACAGTCTTGCATCTTTAAATCTCTTGACTGCATTTTCAACCTTGGTAGCATTGGTCCAAGCATGTTTGACATTTGTACAATGTGTAAGCTTTTCTTTTACAGAGGAAATGTTTTGATGCACCTTTGCAACCACAAGCTTTAGACGATGTGAAACAGATTGTACATAGACACATACCAGAAGGGGTGATAACAAAGGGGCCATACGTAGGATTTACTGTTAAAGGTACATGTTACATGGATTTGTACGATTACAACTTATCGCTTCATTCAACAAAATCAAAATTGGGCAGTTTTAAGATACGGGCACTTTGTTGTAATTTGTATGTCTGAAAACATTTTAAGGCAATAAGTTGTTTGGAGTTATGGGCAGTATACGTTTAAAGCATTAATGTATTGAATTGAGCACTTTTAAACCATTTCTTTTAGTGTTGTTGAGATTTTGTAGCTGTAGATAAGTATCAGATAATAGAAGATATTGAATTATTGAAAGGCGAATATCTATAAACGATTTAGTTTGACTCGTCAGACCAAAATGCAGTACTTTAGTTCACAATTACAGTTATTGTTTTATTCAACTTGGCAATTGATAGATCATATAGACAATATTATTTTTTTATCAGACATTCAAATATCAGTTGAGTTTTACAGTTTTTCTAAATGGTACTGCTTATTCTGCTTTCAGGGTTTTTGTTTTTACACACGTTATTTATACAGAAGGGTCGACATGAGACTGTTTGGACGGTGCTACGCAAGTTTGGTTACGATGATAAATTATTACTCACAAAAGATATTCTAGCACCAAAGTAAGTAATTTGACTGTACATGTATCTTTTTTTATATTCTTGTATTTTCACCTTTTAGTTTAAAGAATGAAACAAGTATGATGGTTGCTTTTATTGCCTATTTGTGTGATAAGAGCGTCCACCTGTAGAATCAGAGATTTCAAATTTGAAACATGTGTACAGCCATGTTTGTTTACTAGTTTGTTTTTCTCTTCTTCTGTTGAAGATGTATATGAACACCCACCAAGGTTACATTTTTCATTGTCAATACATTGTGTCTATATTCATACAAGAAAACAATTAAGAAAAAAGATAACTCTATTGGCCACTTTACTTTGTAATAGGTTACATGTAAATTAAATAAACTTCTTAAATATGTATACTGATCATGCTGATTTAGGGTTATGCATGTTGTCCCCTTATTTCTAAAACCCTGTATCGTGTTTTTCGTTTTACCCCCATGTATTATTTAAATGATATACAGAGTTCTTGAATTGCGTTTTATGTGAGTAATATACATTCTAGCACCATGCATGTAGTAACAATGGAAAGAACTTGAACAGACGATTCCAACCATATCAAATACTCAAGAGTTGCTTACAGGGTTTTAGAAATAAGGCGACAATATGTGAACCATGCTTCTTACTTTCTAACACTATTTGAATACTAATGTGTATATATTGTTAGTTGTGTATTGTTTGTTTATTCCAGGTTAAATGTAGGAGTAGGTAGTACTACAGAACTAACATATGAAGCTCTACAGTTCCTCACCATGCTGTTTGACAAATATGACGAGGTAAAAACACCTTTCTTCTACAAATCAAATCAACAAATGGAGGAGTGAATGCGTAATGGTTCTATCTGCTTCATAATTCAATAGCACTTACAACCCTTTCAACTCTTGAGATAAAAAAATTGTGCAAATTGAGGACTTATACTATATTGCCCATCACTTTTAGATGATTGAATTACTTGTTTATATTGAAATCTTCAAAAACAATATTTAACGGGTCAGTCATAAAAGATTTAAAGTACTTGTGTGCAATTTAAAAATAGGAAAACCAATGTTGTGTTGTGTTTTTCTTTGAAACTCAACACAGATTGCCTCATAAGAAGCATTGATTGTAATATATGTTTGCTAATTTCTTAAAATTTCTTATTTTGGGCAATAAATTTATTAGGAATAAATTGGTAACTTTAAAAGAGCTAGACTTTTTCTCTATACTTCATACATACAATTGAAAACATTCTCATTGAGATTGTTAATAAAAGTGGAGTAAGTACACGATCTTATACTAAGCAAGTTCTTGTCTTTGCTTGTACAATTCAACAGTATGTAATGTGACACTACACGAATCCAAGCCCCCACAATTCAACAGCCAAAAATCTAAACAAAATAGACCCCAAAAAATCATATACCATGGGAAAAAAACAGCCTCAAAAATTGGAAACTTTAGACTTCTGTTCAAACACTGGTGGCCTAAGCTAACAGGAAGTCCCCACTTTCAAGTTTGTCTTGTGTCACAAAAAAAGGATATCATTTTTCCTGAATTGGTTGTCTTCTTTAAAAGGATGTGAACTTAAAAAATAAGATTTTCCATTTTTCAATGAAGTGTTTTTATTTGACCAAGTTGTTGACTAGCATTGTACCATCACTAATGTTGTCTACTATCACTGTACGTGGATGTTTTCATTGTAGGATAAAGATGGTGTATTGTCCCCCACTGAATTAACCAACTTATTTAGTACTTGTCCACGGTTACCATGGGGACCAGATGTCAACAACACAGTAATGACAGATAATAATGGCTGGATAGACTTACAGGGTTACCTTGCACAGTGGACGTGAGTAGTTTCCAGTAATAGAGGGGATATGGCTGGTTTTATGTCCTACAGTATTCAACACTAACTATCCATGTAACAATGATGTATATAGTTCAGATATATATTCCAGTTGTCCTTAACTTGTAGTGCATATTTAATACTTTAAATTTGTAAACATACTGAAATTTAAAGCAATTTGAACACTTTTAAGATTAAACAAAGATTATACATGTTTAAATTCTACCTTAATTAGTGTAAAGCTCACATCATAAAAAAAGCGCTCTACACGAAAACTAATTTTGTTTCACAAGAAAGTTAATGGTAATTTCTGATTTTTTACCTGTCATGGCTTATTGAGTGTAGAGCATAATTTGACAAAATTAGCGGTCATTGTGACAGGTTAACCCAAATCTTCTATCAGTTGCAGTCAAATCAACTGGTTATTCATTTCAGGTTAACTACATTATTAGATCATCCACGCACCTTGGAATATTTGGCATACCTCGGTTATCATTATTACCATGACACCACTATAACGGCACTACAGGGTAAGTTGTCTATTGAAGTATTTGGGACCCTTTTCAGTTTGGTTTTTGGTTTTGACGATATTAAACGAGGGGTCTTATTTGACAATTATATCAATCTTCCATAAGGCCCTCAATTTATGTAAGTTTGATTGTGAAATCACGCTTGAATCCATTTCTGAATGCAATGTGTAAGTTTCTTACAATGGCAGCATTTGATTATCTTTGATAATTATCTGTTGAATTTGTGCTTTGTGTAAGCCATATCTATCTAACAATTATGCTAGCTTTTGTTTTGTTACAACTTCCTCTACTCTGTCAATGATTAACACCTTTGGATCTGATATTGAATTCTTTACCATTTTTGCTTAGCTTTTGTTGCCCAAGAAAATATTTGAAGAAAAAAAGTTCAGGTTGAATGTTTGTTCTTTTTCAGTTACAAGAGATAAAAAGATAGATCTGCAAAAACGTCAGACTGCAAGAAACGTCTTCCGATGTCACGTGCTAGGACCAAAGAGCGTTGGAAAGGTGATTACATATAATGACTGATTCATACTGATCTGTAATCAAGAACAATTTGTTATAAAAAAACACTCTGTAATTAAAAAATACTAATCAAAACTATTCTGTAATCAAAACCGCTCCACTTAAATAAACACATCTTTATGGAAGATTTCTTTTTCTGCTGTCGCCATTTTCTACTTGACAGTGATTGCAAAGAACTTTATTGATGTTTACTTTTACTGACTTCTTTAACACAGACTGCGTTCTTACAAGGGTTGTTGGGTAGGAACCTCCGTTATGTTGCCACCTTGAATAAAGAACAGTTGTCAAGTTTTACCATCAACACGGTTCAGGTGTACGGCCAGGAGAAATACTTAATGGTGAGTTATTCTGTCTACAATCTAAACTCCGTACTTTTCACTGTAGTTAAATGCTTGTTAAAGTTGAAACATTTTATTATGACTTAGACCGTATCTGTCTTCTTATCGGTTGATTTAACATCTTAGATTAATGGTAGTTTGTTTGATATTGATTTTTTAAGATGAGTATAAACATGATTGAACTGTTATAAATATGAAGGGCAAAGAATAGATTAATTCCTTAATGAACAAAGCAATAAATGAACAAAGGAATAAATGAATGAAGGAATGAATGAATGAAAATTAAAAAAAAAAATTATCAAAAGAAGGTAACATACAAAGTTTTCCACAGTAGTGTTCACACACACTCTCATGTCTGTAGTTTGCTACATGAGTGTTCTTTTAAATCCCTACAGTTACATGAGGTTGATGTAGCCGTATCTGACATGTTGTCCCCTACAGAAACCAACTGTGATGTCGCATGTTTGCTCTACGATGTCACCAACCCTAGATCGTTTGACTTCTGTGCAAGAATGTATATGGTAGGTTGGCCCAAGTGTCCAGGTCATACTCCTATAAACTACATCTCACTGTATGAGTTCATTTAAGAAAACTTGGCAGCGTCTATGAAATCTGTTATTTTAGGCTAGATGAGACATATTCCCTGCACCAGATATTCAATTCTCTCTGGAATGCCCATTTAATCTATCCCCCAATGATTTCGTAGGTATTCATTCCATCTCTATCTTTATTCTTCCACAAGAACCAACATTGATATTGCTCACCTTTTTTTATTCCATGGTACATTTTTCCATATTCGAACACGTTTTTTTTTGTAAACAAACCTTTCTAGTGACCTATGAGGCTTAGACCTTGCCTTTCAGATGACCTTGACTGTAACATATGGATTTAAAATAAGCCATTACAGCAAAAGGAGAAACAAAACGGCCTACTATAGCAATCTCTTGATTCTCTCGTTGAGTAATTAAGAGTACATTATAAATAACAAAACCTATTTAATTAATATTATATTAACGTCTTGTGACTGGAAAAAACATTGTTCTTTATCACTGTTTCTGAGTCATACCACCCATTGTGTCTTTCTGTAGTATATGAATCTTTTGATCTGGTTTAATTAGAAAGAGAATGTTATAGATATGCTTTATAATGTAGACTATTACCAGCCTTAATTATCTTGTAGAAACATTTCCTAGACAGTCGAGTGCCTACCCTGATAGTTGCGTGTAAAGTGGAGCATCCTGAGGTAAGGCAAGATTACGTGATGTCTCCGAAAGCTTTCTGTGAGAAGTTCCGTTTACCACCACCTCAGAGATTTACTTGTATAGACAAAGTGAACAAAGATGTCTACATTAAACTAGCAACTATGGCAGCCTATCCGTAAGTATTTCCATATCTCTCAGAAAATAGTTTGTTCTTGTTATTTTTTATTATCAATTTTACCCTCATGTTTTGTGTCACAGATTGTCTATATGTTTAGATTTCAATGTTGTTTTGAACACAGTGAATAGTAGACAGTGACCTAACGATGATGAAGTGTTTTGTAAAATTAATTTGGTAAAAGTTTTTCAAAAATTGATTGTTTAACTTTGTTTTATATTGGACAGGGGTCTCACTGTTTTGACTGATTGTTAGCTATATGACATACTGGTGATTGGGCCCAGCTATGCTTACCTATTTACAGTGTCCTTAATTAAACTGTGTGTCTATATAGTGTGCATATATAATATATATCAGAGGAAACCACACTGTATAGAACAAATTTGTTGGTATTAGAGACTGAATTCTTGTATTGATTTACTATTACCTTAAATCCCAAAAGTAATCAGAGCAGTTGGCTACATTTCAATTGGTATTACATGTAGCAGTTTGCTACATTTCAATGGGTATTACATGTAGCAGTTGGCTACATTTCAATGGGTATTACATGTAGCAGTTGGCTACATTT